>ERZ780090.74-NODE-74-length-38683-cov-11.4628_pt1 | contig 38683 bp, 26 predicted proteins | sample MGYA00433086_ERZ780090 | MGnify/ENA primary metagenome ERZ780090 (study PRJEB29588, sample SAMEA1972002) | human gut metagenome | biome: human gut; feature: human-associated habitat; material: faeces | place: Denmark | collected 2008/2010 ...
AAAAGCAGACTGCTAAGATAATTCCATTCCGAAGCATTGATATTTTTGAAAATGCAGTATCAGCCGGAACCGGTAACTTCCTTGTAGACGGACCGAAAGATACTGTATGCATAGATGAATCTATCCTGCCAGAAGATACTACTTTCGGTGTCCGTATTAGTGGTGACAGTATGGAACCTGAATTCCATGATGGTCAGATTGCATGGGTATTACAACAGGAATCTGTTGCTAATGGAGAAATTGGTATCTTCTCTCTCAACGGAGAAGCCTATATTAAGAAGTTACAGAACGACAAAGATGGAATCTTTCTTATTTCACTTAATGAAAAATATTCACCTATCTCTGTCGGAGAAGATGATCGTTTGGATATATTTGGTAAGGTTCTCGGAAAATGTAATCCTGCTGATATTGCTAAGAATTGCAAATAAGATTGGCACCGATTGCTACAAGTCCTTTTTATCGGACATGCAATCATGCATAATTAACACTAAGAAATCGGAATCGACCTCGGAATCGGAATCGGAAAGAAGGGATTTTTATGGCGGTTGTCAATAACATCAAAGAAATCCGGGAGCAACGTGGCATTTACCAGGATGAACTTGCTGAAGCTACCGGATACTGTACCAAAACCATCGGACGTATAGAACGGGGAGAAAGTACCCCTTCCGCTGAGTTTATGCTACGGATTTCTAAATATTTTAATCTGCTGGTAGAAGATGTCTTCCATGTAGAGGATTGAGCTGGGTAGATGCCACCCAGCTCTTATAGAGTCTCCTGCATATACATATTTTTAGTCACTATAATGCCTTCTTAGGCCATGCTTTGACGCATTTCATACACAGAATCGAGAAGCTTAAAGCATTCTATAAAGACAAACCTGACATCGATTCTTATAAGATGGCTTACGGATTAATGCCCTCACAGGCTGTTTCCTGTGCTGATGCCAAACAGATGTATATCAATGGACATTTTTGTTATGCCGATAAGTTTGCCATTCTTACGAACGGTTTAGGAATCGTAAGGCACATCTCTTTTGTTGATGACAATGACTTTAAAGCTTCTCATCCTGAACTTCATGTAGAAAAGAAAACAGATTCTCCGGATGAAGATAAATCAGTAGGGGATGCTTCAGCTCTTGTTCCTGTTCTCAATGACTACTTTTCCCTCCATCCTGATTTTCATCCGGATACTTTTCTAGGTGATTCTGCTTTCGATTCTGCTGAACTGTATGGAAAGTTATTCCATGACTTTCATTTTCCCGGGTTCTGATTCCTTATAATCCTAGAAATGAAAGTCCCCTTAAAAAAGTTGGGTACAATGCTTACGGCTATCCAACCTGCCCCAATGATACTTCTCTTTCCATGAAATACTGTGGAATTACAAAGGAAAAAGGACGAACTGACCGTATCAAATGAATCTGTCCCAAAATGCACTACCATAAAGGCTGGATCTGTGATTGCGATAAACCTTGTAGCTCTGCCAAAAGGGGCAGGACAACTTACACCTACGAAAATATGCATTTACGAATGTTTCCCGGAGTCCAACGTGATTCCGATGAATGGAATGATACTTATAAAGTAAGGACCTCTGTAGAACGAGCCATCAATCATTTCAAAATCAATATGTGTATTGCCGGAAGAAAAACCAGAAGTCATATCTCCACAAAATCTGATGTTCTATGTCAATTCAGAAACAATTCTGAACATTGATCTTTTTTCTCTCCTTATACTAGGGGAGCGTTATCCACAATAATTAATAAAATCATTTATCAATTACCTATTATTTATACATGCAGTTTCCAATTCGCAGAAGCTGTCTGTAACTCTACCAGCTTCCGATATAATCCATTTTGGTTCATCAATTCTTTATGTGTTCCACTCTCTGCGACAACTCCTTCAGACAATACAACAATCTTATCAGCAGCTTCAACAGTCCTCATTCTATGAGCAATAATCAAAACAGTCTTTCCCGTTATTAACTTTGAGATTGCTTTTTGAATTTCTGTTTCACTGTCTACATCGAGGGACGCGGTCGCTTCATCCAGCAGAATCACAGGAGCGTCCTTTAATAGAGCGCGGGCGATAGAAAGCCTCTGGCACTCACCGCCAGACAGGGTAGAACCATTTTCACCAATTACTGTCTGATAACCCTCCGGCAATCTTGATATAAATTCGTCACACTTAGCTGCTTTTGCCGCTGCTATAACCTCATCGTCAGTAGCATTTTTCTTTCCAACGCGAATGTTTTCCATAATCGTGTTATTAAAAAGGACAACATCCTGAAAGACGATAGAGAAATTTTTCATCAACATTGTGGAATTAAGTGGAGCAATATCTGTTCCCCCTAAAAGAATTTTTCCACTGTCCAGAGGATAGAATTTTGCTGCCAGTTTCGCAACGGTACTTTTACCACCGCCAGATGGCCCTACTAATGCTGTAACCTGCCCTTGCTTTGCCGTAAAAGAAACATCACGCAGCACAGGCTTATCTTGTTCATAGGAAAACCGCACATGGTTAAAGGTAATGTCATATCCATTTGTATGAATTTCTTTTTCTCCGGCTTCGTCCGGGTATTCTTCAATTTCTTTCAAACGATTCACCTGAAGCTGTACGGAAAAAAGTTCTGCCATGTTTGCCATAGCGCCAGAAAGCGGGTCATAAAGGCGGGAAGCCGCAATCAAAAATAAAATATAAGAAAATAAAGTTGCGCTGCCATTTACGACAAGGATATTACCTACGACAATTACCGTCGCTAGACCGAGCCGAAGAAACATCTGCCCCGTTGTCAATAGGCTTGCCGTTGTCAATTCAGAAGAAATTTGCGCTTTTTCAGCAGCGTCCATTTTTTCGTCCAATTTCCGCAGATAGATTTCTTCCTGATTACAGGCTTTTATATCTTGTACTGTTTCCAAACATTCTTGAATCCCCTCGGCAAGCTCTAATCTGGCTCCTATATGTTTTTTACTTAATTTTTCCTGCCATTTACGTGACAGATATACAATGGCAAAGGAGATCGGCGCAACCCAAAGAAGCGCAAGCCCCATCTGCCAGTTGAAAATCAGCAGCCCAATACAAACAATCCCCGTAGAAATTACAGCACCGAAAAATTGGGGAACTGTATGGGAAAAAGCGTGTTCAAAATTAGCGCAGTCACCCATGATAGTGCTAGTCAAGTCAGCAAGGTCGCGCTGATGGAAAAATGTCAAAGGCAGCGTGCGAAGTTTCTCCGCAAGACTGATACGCCGTCTTGCGCTTTCATCGTAGGTTCCCAAATAGGCAGCGGTATATTGATAATAATGGAATATAAATACAACAGCTAAAATTCCGATTCCAATGATTGTATAGATGGTCGCACTGATTTCTGGCGTATTCGTTCCCAAAACAGGTGATAAAAGCTGGTTCAGGACGATTGCAAGAAGAATAACTGGAAACATAAGGCTAATGTTTGCCAGTACAGAATAAACAATTCCTTTCAGCAAATCTTTTGCGCCCTGCTCACTAAGAGCATATTTTTCTTTTAATGCCTTAATCATGCTGCTTGTCCTCCTTTCCAATTTTCCATGCAATCGAAGTCTGATAATCTTGCCACATAGAAGCATAAATACCATTCAGGGCAAGTAGCTCTGTATGTGTACCTCGTTCAATGATTTTCCCATCTTTAAAAACCAGAATAAGGTCTGCGTCTTGTATCGTAGAAAGTCTATGTGCAATCATCAAAACAGTTTTCTCTTTTGTCAATCGTTCAAAGGCAAGCTGTATTTGATGTTCATTCTCGGCGTCAGCAAATGCGGTGGCTTCGTCAAGCACGATAATAGGAGCGTCCTTTAAGATTGCTCTTGCCAAAGCAATTCGTTGATTTTCTCCGCCGGATAGATAGGTTCCTCCTGTTCCCACAAGTGTATCTAAGCCATTTGGGAGCCGGTCAATAATATCCTTGCACTGCGCTTCACTTGCGGCTGCCATCACTTCTTCACGAGTAGCCTCTGGACGAGCTGCTTTGATGTTATTTAATAACGTATCTTTGAACAGTCGCGTGTTTTGGAACACAAAAGCGACTTTTTCCATAAGCTCATGTTTTCTGATATTTCGTACATCTACGCCGCCAATCGCAACAGAGCCTTCCTGCACATCATAAAACCTCGGAATCAAACTGGCCGCCGTACTCTTGCCGCTGCCGGAGGCCCCGACAAGTGCAACCGTTTTACCGGCAGGAACTTCAAAACTCACATGATCTAATGCCTTTTCTTTTGCTCCTGGGTAAGAAAAGGACACATTGGAAAATTTAACTGCGGCATCTGCCGGTGTCTGAGGATGTTCCGGCTCCTCTAAAGGCTTTTCCTGTAAGATTTCATCGACACGGCTGACAGCACTCTTAGCTGCCATAAGCTGTTCACTGGCGAACATGATACGATTCATCATAGTTGCACAGATTGGCGTAAACAGACTATAAAACAAAAAGTCCAGCACTATATTTTCATAATCTGCCTGACCGCTGACCCCCGATAAAATAAATAGAACCACTGGAATAAGCAGGACAAAGGTTCCGTTTAAAGTCACTGTAAACCCAGTGAGAGGAATACGGCATTTCAGAGCATAGCCAGAAGCAAAATTTTCATATTCTTCGATTGCGGCATGAAAATTTTTGAAAGAATAAATGGTTTGCTGGAATACTTTTACTACGGGAATACCGCGAATGTATTCCACCGCTTCTTTATTCATTGTTTCCAGCGCGGTCATATACTTTCCCATAAATTGTGCATTATCGCCGCCCATCATCTGCCTTAGAAAAATAACACTGACGCCCATCGGTATCAGGCAGCAGATTCCCAAACGCCAATCAAAAAGGAAAATCAGGACTAAAACAGCTACCGGCATAACGGCAGCGCCGGTCAGATCGGGAAGCTGGTGGGCAAGAAAGCCCTCGGTCAACCCTGCATTATCATCAATTACTTTTCTTAAACGCCCGCTGGCGTTCTGACTGAAATAGCCCAAAGGTAATGTTACAATGTGGTGGATTGCTTTTTTTCTCATATTGGTCGCGGTACGAAACGCCGCCAGATGAGAACAATTCAAAGCAATAAAATAAATCAAAATACTTGCTGCCGCAAACACAACTGCCATCCACGCATAACGTGTACTTTCTGCGGCAAGTGAAAGATTTCCTGCTGAGAAAGCCTGAATCAAGTCACGAATGACAAGCCATATACAAACAAAAGGCAGCATAGATAAAATGGTACTAATCGCGGAGAGTACGCAGCCCAAAATGGTCAAAGCATGATACTTCCCAGCATATTGAAACATTTTGGACAACTCTCCATTTTTCTGCTTATCCATAAGCAAAGCTCCTTTCGCAATAATAGACGGATTAGCAGTTTCTAACCCGTCTATTATCATATAACCATTTTGTTTTTTCCGCCACTCCATATAGAGCGTATCTATCCAATCAGACATCAAACTCATCGACACATTAAGCTAGAATACAACATAGATAGATTTTCTTTTAACGGAAATGTTTCAACATGATTGCTGTCAATAAAGTGTAGTACCCGGTTACAGGTCATAGCGGCAAATTCATAATCATGGGTAATAATCATAATCGTCTTTCCTTTTTGAGATAACGATTTTAAATGGTTGGAAATCCGCGCCATATTCTTAAAGTCAAGCCCGCTGGTCGGCTCGTCTAAAATTAAAATAGGCGTATCTATCCAATCCGATACCGCAAGTGTAAGCCGCTGTTTTTGACCACCGGAAAGAGTGGCGGGATGGTGTTTTTTCCATTCAGACAGCCCATACATTTCTAACAGCCCATTTCTTTGTTCGGGGGTACTCCCTTTTCCATTCAGCAATAGTTCTTCCTCTACACTGTCACCGAATAATTGACAGTCCGTATTTTGCATAACAAAATAAGCATAGTTTTTTCTTTTCCTTTTTGGTATCTCTTTTCCACTATAAAAGACTTGCCCAGAAGTTTCTTTTTTTATCCCGCACAAGATATGCGAGAGAGTAGTTTTTCCAATACCATTATGTCCTACAATCGCAATCAGATCGCCAGCATACGCCTGAAAAGAAATGTCACGAAAAATAGGATGTTTACGGTATGAGAAAGACAGATTTTTCACTTCAAGTACCACGTCTGTTTCCCGCTGTAATGGAATATCTGGCTGGATGTTCCTAAGATTGGCGGCCCGTATTCCAATACTTTGTCTTTTTGTTTCCGGCATAGAAAGTAATTCATGGGATGTCCATTCTTCTTTTAGTTCCCCATTTTCCATGTATAGAAAACGGTCGGCAAGGTCAGTAAGATAATACAGCCGGTGTTCCGCGACAATGATAGTGTGTCCTTCCTCTTTCAGGCGCTTCATCAAATTTTTTAATGCCTCAACAGAATACATATCCAGATTTGCGGAAGGCTCGTCGAATACATAAATTTCAGGGTTTACGGCATTGACAGAAGCAACGGCGATTTTTTGCTTTTCTCCGCTGGACATTGGATAGATTTCTTTCCCCCGCAGCATATCTCCATTGATTCTTTTAATCGCATTAGATACCCGTCTATCTAATTCTTCAAAGATTACACCGTAGTTCTCACATCCAAATGCAATTTCATCTTCCGTAATACTGGCAAAAAACTGGCTTCGCGGGTCTTGAAAAATGGAACCTACTTTTTTTCCGATTTCATACAAAGGATATTCAGAAATATTCCATCCCAATAAGTTCAATCGTCCTTTTCGCGTCCCCTCATAAAACTGTTCAGCCAATCCGTTTATGAGCCGCGTCAATGTTGTTTTTCCACAGCCGCTTCCACCTGTCAATACAAGAAATTCTCCTTTTTTAATGTCAAGATTAATATGGCGGAGACTTTCTGCTTCTGCTCCCGGATATTGAAACGAAACATCTTCAAACCGGATGATAGATTGTGTTTCTTCCTGACTTTTCATTATGCCACCGTCCTTTCCAGTATGAAGTAAAGAATCGTTACACATACGGCGATCACGCACATAACCCAATCCTGTTCTTGAAATACAATCCGTCTGCGGCAAGTATGCTGTCCTGGATTCCCTATTCCTCTGCTTTCAGCAGAAGCTGCAAGTTCTTCTGCAATTCTGGAAGAACGAAAAATAATCGGTGTAACAATGTATTCCATCGCGTCCAGCGGATGTTTCCATGACAGCAGTTTTCTCAAACGCAGTGCCGCAAAAACATCGGAAAATTCACTACGGACGGTAGGAAAGAACCGCAGCATAAAGGTTACTGGCAAAGCAATTCCATCAGGAGCGTGGATTTTCTTAAAAACCGCAACAACTTCTCCGGGGGGCATACCGATTACAGGCTGCGCCGCCATAACCATCATTAGAATACGCAGTACCATAAACAGAAACATTTCCGGCATAAGAATTGTGATACCCTGTCCATTAGAAAGCAACCGCAGTATAATGAAAATACCACACGCAATCAGGTATTTCATTGTTTGTCTGCCAAAGCCCTGAATAACCAGATATACGCTAAGGCACCCTAATAGCGTATATATCAAAATGTCGCTTGTGAGCACCGCCACAAGCGACATAGTAAGGACTATGACAAGTAATTTGGTTCGGAAATCAAATTTCATGTTCATAGCTTTATTTTATCGCACCACTCTTTCTGAAATGCTTCACAATCAGTTTATTGCTAATCATACATCCGAGAATTGCCAAAATAGCAGTAACGGCTAAACTGAGTATGACGTATTTCGGGTCGGTATAATACTGTGTCTGAACCTGAACCTGCTGCTCACTAACGCCAGTAGCCAGAAAAGCGTCCTTAAAAAACCAAATCTCCGACATGCCATGTGCGGCGCGAACCAAAGCCGTGATAACCCACGAAATAGAAACACGTTTAATATCGTGATAGGCGTCCTTTCCGCACATGGAAAGCTCTGCGATAATGCCGCCGCCTAAAAACCACGGAATCATAAACGGTCCCATCATTAAACCAGCGATAATCGCCCACATGATATTGTAGATCAGTGCGGGACCATGCTTTCCGACTTTCATGCACATATAAACGTAGAATGGAGCAAGAATCAGTGCTGCACCAGCGGCATTAAAAATCATAGAGTAAAACAGAGAGGCGCCAGTCAATATTGAATATACCATAAATACAACGAACATGACGGCGCAGAAAATACCAATGATTGCCGCGTCTTTGACAGTGTATTTTTTGCTGTCGATTTTTTTATTTTCCATTTGGAAATCCTCCTTTGTCTTACAGAAAGTTAGTAATTTCTAACTATCTATTAAAAAAATAGGTCAGCCTCAAGCAATCTCTCTACTCTTATCTGACCTGACAAAAAATATTTTAACGCAATTCAAATTTCCTCGCCACTCCATGTAGACTGTTTTCTATCCAAAAGGACACCCTTTTTGAACTCCGTAGGGGAAACACCATATATTTCCTTAAATGCTGATGTAAATTTATTGGGATTTCCATAACCAACCTCGTTGGCAATCTCTGTAACAGTTAACTTTGTTTCCAACAACATTTTTTGTGCGGTCTGCAGACGATAGGTGCGAAGATATGAGTAAATAGAAGTTCCATAAACACCTCGAAAACAGTTTTTCAATGCTGTCGTCGAAATTTTAAATTTTTGCGAAAGCTGTTCTATCGTATGATGGACTGTTAAATCTTCTACGATATATGCTGCCACAGATTTAATCAATGCAACCTGGCTTTGATTGTAATAATTCCTCTGCAAAACTTCCTCTGCGGTATTAAGATCGCTCAGAAACAAAAGAAGTTCCAGTATTTTAATCTTCATATATCCCTCTTTTCTTTGCTCTCGTATATGATACAATTCCGAAAAGATATGCTCAATCGAGGGATTAGCTCTCATAATACAGCAGCGATTATCCTCGCAAATGTATTTCTGAATATGCTGCAAATCAATATTTAGCAGCTCCATTACCTGACGTACTTCTGGCAATATCTCGTCGAGATTAATGATGATTGTAATTCCGTGATAATGATTAAGGGGAAAACAGGAACTTGACTTTTTTCTCATCATAGAGCCAATTGATAAATCACCCGCCGACATATAACAGCAGCTATTCTTCCCAAAACTGCACTCATATCGTCCGATCAGACAATGGTTAATTTCAATCCCATTTTTCGCCAAAGCCTGATTTTTGTTACAATAGCCCATGTGCATATCATTATAATAAAGCTCTATTCCTGTAAACACTCTATAAACGTTAATTTCTCCTTGCCCTGTTTCATTTGAAAGCTGATAAGACATCCCTGTAACATTCTTTTTTTCTACCTTTTGCATGTTTCCATATATTTTTTTCCCTGACATTTCTTGGCATTTGATATTATTATAAATTAACGATTTAAGTTCCTCAGAGATTTCTTGCCGTTCTTTAATTTGCATGATACCATTCCTCTCCTTGTATATCTTTCAATTTTTCAGTAAAATTTCTGCAACTTCTTCCGAATGACTAATCATAACATCATGTGGTGCTGAAAGTTTTATGACTAATTTTATATTTCCGATATTATTCATATATACTCTTTATTGTTTTGGATTTAGAGCCCTATCCTTTGTAGTCAAAATCCATTTTATTGGTATTTCTAATTTGCACTCATTTATTCTTTCAAACAACAGACTTGTACTTTCTCCACATAAACTAGCATATTATTTTTCTCGTTGTTTTTTACTCATTCCATTTCCAAAAATGGCGGGTGCTAAAATTTTAGAAAATTTTTTTACCACCTGGGTTTTCCCTGCACAGAATGAAGCAAATGAATGTAATGGTTCTTTTAGAACATCCAACATAGTTTTCCAGCAGATGGTATGCAACAAGCAATACAATAAATATCCTCTATCTGTTCTTTCCTAAGTCCCCGATATACATCATATATAAAAATTCCCGCCATAGAATGAAATACTAATGTTAATTTTTCATCAATTTCTACTATTTGATTAATTATACTTACCACGCAAACTGACCCATTAATGTCTTTTAGCCGCTCTACAACCGTTTCATTATGTCCTGGAAGCGAAACAGTCATAACATTTTTCCCATTCTTTCTTAATGTCCGTTCCACATCATACCAACATTTATTGTTATAAAAGCCTCCATGTATTAAACGTACATAGTTCTTCTCCTTTCACAGTATACCTGTTTCTTCGCTTGTTTCGTTGTCAACCAAAACTTCTTGTTTTTCCTCTATAGACACGTCTTCTTCTCGCAGTTTGTCAAGTACATATTGCATATCAATAGTTTCATATGCATTCCAAATTCCGCTTTTTCTTTCTGTTCGAGTAATCTTAATAGCAAGTAACGCTGCTACTATTCCTGTCATTTTGTACGCAGAGGTATTTGATATCTCGAACTTTACTAATATCTGCCCAACCCCTTCCTCGTCTGAACTAAAACTTATAATATTCCAATGCTCTGTACTTTTCCTTGTGATTTCTTCAAACTCTTGTATCTCTTTACCAATATCATATCTCTGTAATAACTTCTGATATACCTTCTTCAAAATAGTCATATACTCTTTATTAGGCAATACATTATACCAACGTATTGCCTCTAAATCATTCTCTTTTGCAATCTGGAGAATTTCGTCTGGCAAAAACAGTGTAATACTCTTCGTTTTTTGAATTTGGGCGATATATATTTCTTCTATTTTTTTTCTTTTAGGTACTTTTATCTGACCGTCTTTCCAATATGCATTTTCTATTCCGAACCCATATAAACAGCTATATAGCAAATCTTCCGCTGCTCCAGCGGCTATCGGTTCGCAACTTCCTGCCATACCCTTCCACCGCTTGATGTTCGGATATTTCTTTACCAGATAGTTCAACGCTATACCTGTTAGACCAGGATAAACCCCTGCCCCTAATATATAACATCCTGAGCTTGCTATATTCCGATTTATAAGCTCCCTCTTTAACTCGCTTGTTCCATATGTATCGATATATATAGCTCCTACTTTATACGCTATAAATGCCAGACTTAAATTTATGTTTCTACTAGATCCTATACAATTTATTACTATTTTACAACCTTTACAAAATTCAAATAACTTTTGTTTATCCTGTACATCTACATATTGCCATCTGAGTCGCTCGTTAAAATGGCAGGGTATAGTCTTCCTATACCCTGCTTTCACTACATACTCTGTATTTCTTACCAGGTAATTACATACTACCTGTCCCACTTTACCACTAGCACCTAAAATACCTATTAGTAATCTTTCCATATTTTAAATTTCCTCAATTATCAAATTAATGTTTTCTTTTATATATGGAAATTCCATACAAGATATATGATCACCTTGTATCTCCTCAGCCACTACATTCTTCACTTTTGACTTTCTCCACACCATGTCATCTTCTGAGAATCCATCAATTATATTTATAAAAAAGTTTTCCGTCTGATTACGACACCTTAAAAGCTTTATATTTCCACAATAATCTGTCACTTTATAATATAAAGCTGCTAACAGATTATGCTTGAAGATTTCAAAAAGCACCTCTCTATCTTCTTCATTCTCACATTGTCCCACTCTACCTTCTCTTGTACTAAACAAATCTCTCAAACGCTCTTGGTGGGAACTTTCTAATAATTTTTTGCACACATTTACAACCTCTTGATACTCTCCTGTCAATCTAACTAATTTTTCTTCTGTAAACTTTCCTTCTTGACAAATAATATGAATAGCTTCCATAAGTTTTGTATCTGTTATCGTAAATCCACTTTTACGAATATCTGCACCTATAAGCCTCCCAAATACCTTTTCTAATATCAAATTGGACTGTAATATTTGAAAATTTTCTTCTCTCTTTTTATCATCTCCACCGTAAATATTCGTACTAATCATAGTAACCAATTCAACTTCTGCCCCTTGTTTTAAAAGCTCCTTAGCTGTCTCTATCGCAATTAGGCCACCAATACAATGACCAATAAAGTATAACTTATAATCCTTGTATTTTTTTAATAACTCAGCATACTCTTCCCCTAGTTTAGCAAACAACTGCTCAAATGGAAGTTGCAAATAACGCTCTTGTTCTCTACAAGAAATACCGAGTACTGTATATTTAAATTTCCTTTCCCTTAAAATTTTTATCATATCCATATAGGGTACCAAAGACCCTGTTCCCGCATGAAACATCACATAAACAATTCTACTTTCAGATGTCCCTTCAATGAGAGTAGTAAGCGCCTCATGACTCTTTTCTTTCGTTTGAATTTTATTCGCCATTTCTGCAATTGTAGGTGTCTCTAATATTTCTCTCATCAAGTCACCCCAACTCCAATTTTTCGTCTCTGGAAGACTATCCCACATTTTTGCTATTATCTGAGATAGTAATAATGAATCACCACCTATTGTAAAAAAATTTTCATGACGTCCTATCTTTTCTCTATTCAACACTTTTTTCCATATTTTTTCTAGTTGCATTTCAAGTTCTGTTTGGGGTTGCTCAACATTTACAGCTACTTCTTTTTGTCTCGGAAGCTTATTCATTAATTTTTCAGTATTCAAAAATGATACTATTTTAATTTCATTTGGTACCTCATATTCTTCTAAGTGCTGTTTTAAATACATATGCAATTCTTTTGTATTTATTTCCATATGATGGTTTTGAACTCCCAAAACAAAAATCCCTTGCCCCAAACCAAAAAAGGTCTCTTCTTCTTTCGGATATGCTGCAACAATATCTAGCCCCACCCGTCTGAACATATACTCCCATTGTCTACGTTCAAAAAAGATACTATTATCTTCATTCCTAAAATCATCAAAATCACTTAATCCATCGTTAAATTCAATAGACGTTAACAAATAATATGGTTCTTTTACTGCATCTAAGATAACTAATAATCCTTCTTCATTTATTAGTCCCTTTAATTCTCGCAACACGGTAATTCCATTTTTAGCATTATGCAGAACATTAGCGCAGATAATTAAATCAAACTTGTTTTCTTCCATACCTCCTTTATTAATATCAAAAATTTTGTATTTAACCCAATTTTTGCCTTGATACCGTTCCTTCGCTTTATTCAAAAAATATGTGGATACATCTGTATAATAATATTCTACACTTTGTCCGGACAGTCTTTCGATAATGCCATCACTGGTTCCACCAACTCCAGCACCCACTTCTAAAATCCGAAAAACTTTACCTTTCTTCTCATAATACGCCTCCAAAACTACGCTTTCAGCCATGTGATTTAATATTTTACTTGACAACGTTTTCTGGTATGTATCAACTGCCGTTGTTATTTCACCATGTGGAAAGAGTAATTCCAATGGAGCAATTTCGTTACGAAATAATTGTGTTAAACTTTTACTACATTTCTCTAAATACGTTACAAACCCTTTTCCATAATTTAATTGTTTTTCCAACTCCCATAAACGATCCCATTCCTTCCCCATATCAAGATCCCATCTTTTAGAGGTTCCACAAAAACTCCCCTGCTCTTCCTTAATAAAATTTTCGTTTTTTAGGATTTGAAGCCACCGTCTAAAAAAACGTTTGTATTTATCAGCAACTCCTATCTTACTCTCCATTTCCTCTACCGTGAAGTACTGTCCATCTGTCACAAAAAAATCATGCTCTAACATTACTTTCCACATTTCACCAAGAGCTACTCTTTCTGCTGTTTCTATCCATTCCTTTAATAAATTCGCATCAATATCAGCATTTTCACTTTTCCAAATTTCTGACATTTTTTCGTGTAAAAAGGCTAAATTATACATATTATAATTTTGTTGTATCGACTCCGGTTCTATCTGGAGCATAATCCCGTCCTCTCCCCATTTAGCTTCTGCCACTTCTATTTTATTATTTTTCTCCGCAACTTCCTCTATATGCTCACACGCCTTTCTTTTCAGAAATTCTACGACTTTCCCCTTATTTTGCCGTATCTCTCCTGCTAGTTCTGGCGATAATGCACCTTTAGGTGCTCTATAATGCAATTCTCCATCTAAACCAATCCATAATTTTATCTTTCTTTCGTTTATTCTCTCTATCAATTCTTGCATCACAAAATTCCCTCCTGATAATTACTATCCTCACTTATTAAGATATTGCCATTTTCTATAAGACAATCCAAAATCTCAGAATACTTATATATCATCTTTTCTATCTGTGTTTCATCAAATAACCCTTCCAAATAGTCCCAATTTAAATACAATGCACCTTGTCTCTCTTGAATTTGGTAATCCAACCATATTTGAGGCGTTTGAGTAATATTGTAACAAATTTCTCCAAAAAGATTATCATTATCATTTTCCATACCCAGAGTACTAGTATACACAAATGGAATGCCATACTGAAATTGTGTTCCATCATATTTTGATAATTCCCTTTGAAATTTAATACCGCTAAAATTAGAATGTTCCAAGTCTCTCATCAATTGATTTTGTATCTCATGAGCCAATTCGATAAAAGTCTTTTTCTCATCTATCTTTATTTCAAGCAATATATTTCCTGTAAAATCTCCGATGGTATGTCTTAGTTCCTTACTCAAATTCCCTCTTTTATCAATCGTAATATTTAAAGCAAAATGGTTACTCTCACTCTCTTCCCATAATACAAGTGCATATGCCGTGAGAAGTATATTTGAGGCTGTAATACTTTGCTCTTCACCGATTTTTTGCAGTAGCTCCCATTTATATTTTGTCACTTCTTTTGTATACCTTCTAAAGACTTGCTTAGTAATTTCCTGTGGCATCTTCTTAATCGGAATTCGAGGATACGCAGGAAACTGACTGACTCTACTTTCCCAATATTCTTGGTCTTTAGGTAACATATTTCTTTCATTCATTGCACACACGTAGTCTCTAAAACTTATGGATTCTAATTTGCTTTGATTATTACCTACATATCGTTGTGTCCACTGATATAAAATTGTCAAAACGCTTCTCGCATCCATAATCAAATTATCTATTCCAATATGTACTATGTTCTTATCCTGACATGTAGAAACACGTATATCAAATAAAGGCCATTGAGATGCTTCCATTATTTGTTGTGACATATTACCTCTAATAGATTCAACAGTTTCTTGATTCTCCAATTCTGTATTATATACTTTGAATTTGTAATAGGGTACGCTTTCCAAGACTTTCTGTTTCTTTCCATCTTTTGAAAAGACTAATCTAAGCGCATCATTCTCTATGATTAGTTCATTCCAGGTCCTCTCTAATCGTCCTATAGAAAGATTTTCGCTAACTATTTCATAATAACAATAAGAGGCCACATTTCCTAATACATATACATTTTGTCGTCCTATCCAATACGCATATTGCATTTCAGTAGTCGGAAATTCACAAAAACGTTCTTGTTCATTGTGCTGTACTACTTCTATATTAGGTTTTATTTCTTCTTTCATACTAGAAATTCTTTTCGCTAAGGATTCTACTGTATTATTTTCAAATATACTTCCAATATTAACTTTAATACCAAATTCTGCCTCTATATCTGCGGTCATTCTAACTGCTAGTAGTGAATCACCGCCGCATACAAAATAATTATCCCTTTTCGTAATATTCTCATTATTAAGCAACCGTTTCCATATTTTCAGCAACCTTACTTCACATGGTGTAAGCTTCTCCTCATTTTCTATAGTTCTATTCTCATGCTCTTTTAACCATCGTGCAACTTCCTTTCTATCTTGTTTCTCATTTTTCCCAACTGGAAGTTTATCTTTAAATATTATTTTTGCCGGGAGCATATAAACAGGAAGCTTACTTTTTAAATTTTGCAGAAGAAACTCCTCATTTATATTGGAATTTTCCCTTACAGCAACTGCCACCAACATATTTTTTCGATTATTGTGTTCTACAGCGCACACTATACTTCTTTTAACTCCATCAATTTTATTCAAAATTGCCTCAATTTCTCCTAATTCAATCCTATGCCCTTTTATTTTTACTTGAAAATCCCTTCTTCCTCTATATTCTATTATTCCGTCGTTCCAGAAGCATCCATTATCACCTGTTCGATACCAGCGTCCAAAGCAATCCATAATATACTTTTGTTTCGTTAATACCTCATCCCCTCTATAGCCTTTTCCTACTCCTTTACCTCCAATCCATAATTCTCCTTCCACCCAAAACGGACAATCTCTTCCAAAGTCATCCACCACTCTATATACCTGATTCTTTAACGGTCTTCCATAGGGAATAGTTTGCCAGTTTTCTGGAATTGGAAGTTTCACTATCTGTTCATTTGACCAAATTCCTGTTTCTGTCGTTCCCCCTAAAACAACCAATGTACCATTTTCTACAGCCTCATAAAACATATCTACCATATACAATAATGTCCAGTCACCTGAATAAAAAGCTGTACAGAAAGGAAGTTTTTCTTTTTTCTGGGCTTTCCAGCATTCAAACAACATTTCACCCAAAATCGGCACTGAATTCCAACGTGTAATATGATATTTGAATATCATTTTTAACCAATAATCAGGATTTTTGCTTTCTGATTCAGGAATTAAAACTATTTTCCCTCCTGCACTTAATAAGCCAAATTGGTCATATACAGATAAATCAAAATCTAAAGCCGAAACTGCCAAAATTGCATCTGTCTGGTCTACACAATATTTGCGATTTATATACGCTATAGTATTCCAAGCATTAGCATGTGACATTTCGACACCTTTTGGCTGTCCTGTGGAGCCAGAAGTCATAATAATATAGGCCGAATCTTCTGGATGTACTTCCGGATAACTTTCCAACAGTTTATTTTCCAACAAGTTTTCTACGCACCAAATCTCCACATTCTCTGGCCAGTCTATCTGTTTTTCCTTTCTTACAGTAGTAATTACATAATGAATATCTATTTTTTCATGTATTAATTTCCGTCTTTCAGAAGGTTGTTCGCAACTAACCGGGACATAAATATTTCCTGATATCAGAACAGCAAGAACGGCCACAATTTGTTCATAACCTCTTGGTATTGTAATAGCTATACTTTCTTCTCTTATATTCTGTTTAATAATTCCTGCAGCCACTCTTTGTGCCATTTCCTTCAATCTACTATAGGAAATCTCTAACTTTGCTCCAGTATCTATTATTGCAACACGTTCTGGGTTTTGTTCGGCATTTTCGAGAAATTTCTGAAATAATACTTTCTGTTCAGAAATATCTGGTAGCTCACATTCCTTTCTTACAAAATTTTTCTGCCTTTCCGGTAATACATCAAATGTTTGATTCCAATTTTCTTTTCCTAAACTATGTAAAAGCTGTTCAAAACTTGTCAGCATGTCATCTATCATATCTTCTGGAAAAAGTTCATCTACCGTGTCCCATGTAAGCTGTACTCCCTTTTCATCTTCATAGCTTTGGAAATCATTCCATACCTGTGGGGTCTGAGAAATCATGTATGAAAAGTTTCCAAAGTTTTTCTTGAAAGTACTATTTATCAATTCAGTCCCAAGATTGCATGCAAATACAATTGGTGCAATAGCAGAAGTGTCCCCATACATCTGTGTTAAGTCTCGTTGAACTTGTACACCGGAATAAGTAGTATACTTCATATCTTCATGTAATTGTTTCTGTATCCTGTCTAAAAGTTCAAGAAAAGTAGGATTCCCCTCACAATTAACTTCTAAAAGTAGTAGCGTAGTGAAATCTGCGATTACATCCTCTAACCCTTTATATTCTGTTTTCCTATTAAAAAATGGTATATTAATCAAAAAACGTTTGTTTTTACTCCAACGTTCCAAAATTATAGAATATGCAGTAAGCAAAAGCATTGCCGGTGTGGTTTGGTATTCTTTTGCGCTTCTCTGTAAACTGTCCCATTCTTCTTTTCCTATCCTTACAATTCTTCTATGAAATACTGGGTTCTTTACCTCTTCTGGTCGTTTTGCTAATGGCACATCTGGTCCTTGAGGCAAATTTTTAAGACGGGTAGTCCAATACTCTTTCGCTTTTTCCCTTTCTTCTCTATCTTCTACATTTTGTTGCTCTAAATAGGTAGCAAAATTCCAATCTTTGGATTCTTCCGGTAATTCAGCTCCACTGTAAACCATTGCCAAATCACGCAATAATATTTGAAGACTCTGTACATCTGCAATTAACAGATCTAAATCTATATGCAATCTTGTCTTATTTTCCGAAAATAAAGTAAGTTCTATCCCCGCGACTTCTCCTTCCTCTATCTTTAATTTTCGATGCGACAAACGCTTCCTTACCGTCTGCACTTCTTGTTCAGCTTCTGCCTCTGTTAATAACGAAAAATCGTTAATCTTTATTTTTTCAGAATATGGTTTGCTCTCTATTTTTTGCATTCCATTTTCAGAAAAACTAGCTCGCAACATAGGATGATGATACTGTATCCGATTCCAAGCTTCTTGAAGGCGTTCTGGATCAACTCCATTTCCATCAAATTCTAAATATGCATGACAACCAATTCCTCCTAATACTTGGTTATCTTCTCTTCCTACCCAATAGGCATACTGCACATCAGTCAAAGGGAATGGCTCCCGCATATCTCTTTCCGGTATCCTTTCCCGTTTTTCTGCCTTCGCTTTCTTCCCCTTTTTCTTCATGCTTTTCTGAATGATCTCCCACCATTCGTTCAGAGTCGGATGCTCCATCAGCGTTCCAAAGGCAACCTTTACTCCCTGTTTCCTCCATTGGTTGACCAGCCTCATGATCACAATAGAGCTAAGCCCTAACTCTAAAAGATTGTCAGAATCTCCAAATTCTTTCTCTACCGGCAATTTCTGTTTAATCTGCTCTTTTACTTCACTGTATTCCATCCTCATAATCTCCTATTTTTCCTGTGCCATCTGTCCTAACACTTTTTTATCTATTTTCCCTACACTGGTCAACGGCCATTCTTCTATAATCTCTACCTGATCCGGCAGTTTATAAGACGCCACGCCAACTTCCTTCAAAAACTGGTGTATGGCTTGCACATCCAATGTATTTCCTTCTTCCGTCATAAGAAACGCACATATCCGATTTCCTAACATTTCATCCGGTACACCTACAACAGCGGCTTCCTTAATATCTGGATGTCTGCACAGATATGCTTCTATTTCCGCAGGCATGATCTTCTCTCCTGCCCTGTTGATCTGCTCTTTAATCCTTCCTCCTATGCGGAGACGTCCATTTTCCGTCCACATGGCTTTATCTCCCGTCCGGTAGAACCCATCTTCCGTAAAGCTTGTCCTGTTGGCTTCTTCCGCCATATAATATCCGTCAATCGTATAAGGTCCTCGCGACAACAATTCTCCAAAAACTCCTGCCGGTACTTCCTCATCCTTTTCATCTACGATCTTTACTTCATCTGCCGGGGATACCGGAGTCCCCTGACACCTTGCTATTACGGCCTCATCATCATCCGGGCTGGTAAAGGACAGCAGCCCCTCAGCAGTCCCAAATACCTGCATCAAGGTACACGGCCATTCTTCTATGATCTTATCTGCAAGGGAATCCTCCAACATTGCCCCGCCTACCTGCAAAATCTTCAGGCTGGAAATATCATAATCCTCATCGTATTCCAGCATTTCCATACACACGGTAACCATAGCCGGAACCAAGGCTGTGATGGTTACTTCTTCCTCCGTAATCGCTGTCAGTATATCATCCGGGCTGGTCGTTGGCGCCAACACCACTTTTCCCCCTACATCCAAGGTTCCTAAAAGCCCCGGACAGCAAAGCGGAAAGTTATGCGCTACCGGCAACGCCGCAAGATAAACACTATTTTCATCTAACTGGCAGCGCTTTGCGGACATTCTTGCGTTATACATATAGTCTGTATGGGTGCGGGGAATCAATTTGGGAACGCCGGTCGTACCTCCAGACAGCAGCAATACTGCCGTACTGTAACTGTCAACTTCCGGAAATTCTCCCTGTCCTTCCATTTCTGCCTCATAGAATTCTTCCCTATTTACTCCATACACAAAAACATTTCTTATACACGGAAATTTTCTCTGCATTGCCATAGCCATTTCTACATAACTAAAACCCAAATATCTTTCAGCCACAATGTACGCTGTCGGCTTTGCTAACTCTATGATTCCCTCTAATTCTGCTTCCCTATGGGCCGGCAGCATCATGATCGGTATGGCCCCAATCTTTGCAAGGGCAAAGAGAACCGCGACAAAAGAGATTCGGTTCGGCAGCTGTACAAGTACCTTGTCCCCTTTGCAGATACCTTTCTTCATAAAATACTGCCCTATGCAGATTGCTTTCTGATTCAATTCCGAATAGGTGATTTCCTCCTCGCTGTCTGCGACTGCAATCCTGTCTCCGTATTGTGCCGCCCATTTATCAAGCTGCTTTCCCAGGCTTAGCTTCTCCCAGCCTGACAAATCTTCATATTGTGCCATATTCTTCTTATAGTCTGCCATTTTGTATTACCTTCCTTTCTCCTGTACTGCCGCATATGCGGCATAATCTTTTATCAGAATCGGATATAATTTCCATCCCGATTTTACTTTTCCATTTTCTATAATCCTGTCTCCCCTGACAGAAAAGAAGCCGATTCCCCGATTTAAGCCAATTCCCAACGCTTTGAGATACGCTTCTTTTGCTGCCCAGTACTGATAGAACTGTTCTGGATTTCCCGCTTCCCGGATTTCCGCCGCTTCTTCTGTTGCAAAAAACTTTTCGGCAATTTCCATATATTCAGGAATTTCTCCCATTTCCTGCACATCGATTCCCACAGCCTGTTGGCAAGCAAATATTGCCAGTACCCATTCTCCAGAATGCGAAAGGTTAAATGTGATTTCCCTATAGCCAGGCGGTGCTTTCCAGTACAGTTTCCCGTATTTTCCTTTGCTCAGAACAATCTTGTCCACGCCTGAATATTCTTTCAATAACATTTTCACAGCAACCTTTCCTGCAAGGTAACGTATTTTATCTTCATAAAAACGGTAATGTTCCGCTTTCTGGCATTCTTCCTTTTCCAAAAGGGGCATATGCCACTCCCAAAAAGTTTCCAGTTCCCTCCACTGAATCTTCCAAATATGAATTTCTCCTGTATGCAGTTCCAACTTTTCTCTATGCACAAGCTCACGGTTTCCGTATAACTCAATTTTCATCCGGAACACCCAAAAGGCATTTCTGTACTTCTAACAAAACAGCTTCTTCCTGTTCCCGGATGTAAAAATGCCCTCCTTCAAACATATGGCAGTGGAAAGTCTTCTCTGTATATTTTCTCCACTCTTTCATCGCTTCTTCATCCGCTTCCCGGTCTTTCCGTCCTCCGAAGGCTTCAATTGGGCTACGTAAAACAGTAATCTCCTTATCATAATAAGTTTCGTCCATCGTAAAATCAGCCCGCAGCATAGGCAAAAAGAAATCCAACATCTCCTGGTTCTCCAGTATCTCCTTTGGCGTCCCCTCGAATCTTCCAAGTGCTTTTTTAAATTCGTCATCAGAAAGATGATAAATCGGATTTGGTTCCGGAATACTTGGGATGCGGCTTCCTGACACCAGAAAGCATTGTGCTGTCTTTCCTCTCTTTTCCATTCTTTTCTCTAACTCATAGGCAATCTTTCCACCCATACTATGTCCCCAGAAAGCATATGGTCCTCGTATGCTTTCCCATATGGTTTCTTCCAATTCATCTAACATATCCGTCATATTGTTATAGGGCTTCTCCATAATTCTTTCTTCCCTACCGGGAAGTTGAATCGGACAAACAGTTACTTTACCTTTCATCTTTTGAATCCAAAAGTTATATGTGGACGCTCCTCCTCCGGCAAAGGGGAAACAAAATAATGTAGCCCTACCTGAACATATTTGATTATAATTTTTCACTAATTTGTTATACATTTGTACTCCTTACTCTTATAGCAATGTAAATCATTTGAAATCATTAGTTGCTTGATTATTTTTAGTATTCGGGGTAAACAATATTTTTGAAATCATCATTTTCAAATATAATGATTTAAGCGTCAAAAGCCCTTTTTACCGATTTTGATCACAATATATCGTTGTAATATGCGAAGCGATATACTAAATACACTATCCTAGATTATTAAATTACCCTTTTGACGCTCTAATCATATAATTTTCTCCGATTTCCCTTAACTTCGTAAATTAGTCTCAACTAACCAAATTATATCATTTATATTAAAAATAATCAATATGGCAATATATTATCATTAATTTTGCACTAATATAGTAAAGTTATCAATTGCAGTTATTCACAACTCTCGAAAATATAATCAGGCTTTGGAGAAATCATTAAAAAATACTCAAAATAATTTTGGGCTTTAAATATTTTTTATTACTTTATAACATCTAACTACTTTCAAATATCCGCGTATTCTTCCAACCAGAAAACTCATTTGATATGTATTTTTTTGCAACACTAATTATCTTATGATACTAGTGTACTGACAAGTTGATTTCTAAATCAATATATTCCAAGCTTGACCCATTTTTATGAATCAAACTTCGGATATAATGAACAAAGTTTTAGCCTTGCATCCTCTGCTGTAAAATGCCAGTTTACGCTCCTGCGATTCAGATTGCGTTTACTTTCCCATGCTGAAAGTTCCTCCGACAATTTCTGGATATCATCTATTCTTCGGTCAAGACACTGCCTGGTCATGGCATTTAATTCGATTTCTGCAATGAGTTGATCTCATGACGGTTTGCAAGTGCAGCTGCTTCTTCAACAGGAAAGTTCTGGTACAAAGAGGCCTTGGTGTGTGTATTAAGGTTATCCATAACAAGAATTATCTTTACGTGTTCCGGATAAATTTCTGTCAGGAGATATCGGATTTCTTCAGCCCAGTCTCCTTTTGTATGGTGTTGGCGGACGCTGATATGACGGTAGTTTGCAATTGATTCTGTTAATATAAAAATACTACAGGTTCCGCAACGGACGTATTCCGAATCCAGCTTTTGGATATTCCCGGGTCTGGCTTTCAGAGGTTCTCTTGCTTCTCTAAGAAGCTGGTAAGGGTTTTTCATCCATACAGATAACCGGAAGCCCCTTGTTATATGGAAGAGAATATATGTGAAGAATATCTTCCATACAGGCTACAAATTCTGCATTTTCCATTGGTGGGATACACCAGTATTCATTCATATGAGGCTTAAGTTCATTTTTTTCAACATCATGCGAATGGTTTCCCTGTTGACTGGTTCTGCTACACCCTTTTTATTTACTTCTTCTGTCAGAAGTTCCAGTGTCCAGTGGGCACGCCCCTCTAGTGCTTCCCCACAGGCAATCTGGATCACATGTGCTTCCAGTTCACCATTTGTTTTACGAGGACGGACAGATGAAGGATTATAATGATGGGAAAACGTATAATCCTGACCCTGCTGGGAATAATTACGTGCTGTTGCCACAATTGTAGTAACGGTTGTGTTCAGTGCAGAAGCAATCTGTCTGTGGTTTAAATTGGAATTCGTTTTATTGTCCAAAGCTAAAAGAATCAGAACGCGCTTGGAAACACGTGCTAAAAGGTTATTGTCTTTGCTCATAGCTAAAAGTTTTTCTTTCTCTTCCTGTCTGAGAGAAACGGAATATTGAGTAGTGCTTTTGTATGACGGATCATACATTTACCTGAAAGAAAATGATTTTTGTATCAGTGAACAGACGGCAAAGAAAGAATACATCTTCCCTACAGGGCAGTATCAAGGAATTAAGATATACTTTGATCTGCCGCTTCTTTTGCAATCCTGCGATAATCTTATGAAGTCCTTTTCCCTTGACTTGACAAAATTAGAAAAAGACTATTGTGAGAAACATAAAACCTACATAAGTGAAACAGACAATGAACTGGAAACCATTTTTCAAAAAATCTGGCGGTCTCTGAAAGGCCGTCTGCTTTTTATCTGCAAATTTACACGCTCGTACTTCTTTACCGGCTTTTTAACATGGAAATACGCCCACCAAAAATCTGCGATTTCTACACGGAAACACAGGTAGAGGTTGCCAAAAGAGCCGCAAAAATTCTTTCGGATGATCTCCGCCAGCACATTCCTGTGCGTCAGATTGCAGAACGCTTTTCGGTCAGCGAAACCAGCCTCAAAAATTACTTCCGTGGTGTATATGGGCAGAACATTTCCGCCTGGCTGCGAGAAACCCGTTTGATTGAAGCCGCTAAACTTCTTTCCAGCACGAAACGTCTTATCGCTGAAATTTCGGAGCAGGTCGGCTATTCCAATCAGGGGAAGTTTGCCGCTGTATTCAAGAAGCAATTCGGATTGTCCCCACTGGAATATCGGCGTTCAAAGTGTTTAGAAAAAAACTGAAATCCTTATCGAATAGAGGAAGCCACGGAAGAACACTCCATGACAGAGGTCCAACCGTGGCTTTTTTCTATTCTGCATTGATCGGTCTTGCGCTTTCCGCAATCTTGATAATTTCTTCATCCGCAATCATGGATGGATTATATTCGAGAATGTAGCTGACCTACGGTGAGTAGGTCGAGCACAGATATGATAATTCCCCTGTTTCATAAATGGCAGCGTCCCAGTCCTGAATCTTCATCTTGTGGCAAGAATCGACCCGGTTAGGATCAACGATTAGTTTGATTGCCTCCGTGTTCAGCCCGTTACCTCCGCCCTTGATATCTTATTTATAACATTTATGCTGTCCAATAATCACCCCTTGCATCTCGAATTTATGTCGAATTTATGTACTAATTCAAAAAAGGACGCAGGATTTTCACCCACGTCCTCACATCTATCTGGCTTTATCTGTCCTTACCATCGGCACTTCTTTCGATGCTTCCACCTTCACATCTGCACCACCTCTTGCTTCAAATGCATCCGCATTGTACTGGTACTCATGTGCTTCTGCCACCATCGGTGCATAGACAATCTCTGCTTCTACTCTCCCAGGCTTATTCTCTATGGTTTCTACCTTTTCAATATCTTCCTTAGCTGACCCACCCTGTGCCTTAGCATTATCTCTTTCCGCACGCTTGTCCTTATCTAGCTGCACATCCATCGCCAGATTATCCAGCTTGTCAATGGATGCGTCCAGATGAAGCTCCATTGATAAAAGTGTATGCTTTACCACTTTCATCGGAGCAAGCACCTCTTTTGTAATGATGTGTTTCTGCTCTTTCTGCGTGTAGTCAAACTCCGGCTTATCTGCAAATGTGCGAAAAGCATTGGCTACTGTCTGCCCTGCCTCTCGAAGTTCTTTGCCAAAAAGGGCAGTTCTTGCTATATTCCTGTCAGTTTCCTTGATAGCACTTCTGACATTCTCCCGCATAGTAAGAAGTTTATTCTTAATTCCTAAGAACTCAGACACTCTGTATAATGCTGCTCTACCTCTTGCCTTTGCTTCTGCAACAATGCTCTTGGCTGTGGACTTGACCTGTTCCTTTGTCTCCAACACCTGCGTTTTTATTAGTTCACATCTGGTATTGAGTCTCTGCTGTGCCTCAGTCAATGCCTTTTTTGCATTGTTAATCAGCGTATCTTCCTGCATCTCCTTGATCTGGTTCTGCATATTGGTAAGCTCCTCTGTCATGGAATCAATCTTTTTCTCAAGACCATCCACATAGCTGCATATCTCAAATACATCATTTGCCTGTTCTTTCATGGCATTCTGTTTCAGCAGTTCAAGAAGCTCCCTTATGACTTCCTCATTGGTAAGTGTTTTTCCTGTCTCCATATCCATATCGTCCTCCATTCTGTAAATAGGGGCAGCCTTGGCCGCCCCTTGATATACTAATTAGCGAAAGGGTGTTGCCTCTTTGTCTTTATCCTTATCCGAGTTTCCATGATTCTTCTCAGCACTTTCTCTCGCCTTTTCATTGCTCTTATCCTTCGCTTTCTCATATTCAGAGATAATCTCGTTGTAGAGTCTCTCTCTGAACTCCTTTGTTACCGGGTAGCATACATCCTGATAAATTGCTTTTCCCTGCTCATCCACCTGCTTGGTCTTGTATGATGGCATTGATACAAAGATTTTTTCTTTGCCCTGAAGGATATTGACATTATTTACAATGAAACTGTTTTCAAAGTAAATTCGTGCAAGTCCCTTGATATTGCTGCCTTCTCTCTCATAAGGTGTCACAGTTACGGAAAACTCCGGCATTTCAGTTACTTTCTCCTGTTTTACAGCCTCTTCCTTTTCCGGTTCCTTGATTTTTGCATAGGCTTCAAGGATATTTGTATAGAGTTCCTCACGAAACTCTGCTGTGATAGGATTGCATACATCCTTATAGATCACGCCATTGCTCTCATCACGCTCGTTAGAACGATATCTTGGCATGGATACAAAAAGTTCTCCCTTATCCTTGTTCTCAAGGATTGCGATATTCGTAATCTTAAATGAATCACCAAATACCACTGTAGCAAAACCTCTGATATTACTGCCTTCTTTTCCTCTTACTTCGTTTACCTTAATTGAATACTTCATACGCTATTCCTCACTTTCATAGTTAATTATTTGTTTGTAAATTGATTTAATATCATGCCTGCGTAATCTTTTTTATGCAGGTATGATAAGCTCACACCAAAGCTGTTCTATTTGCCCACCTGACATCCTGCCATTCAACCAGTTGCCAAGAGTAACAACAAATCCATCCTGCTCATAGTATAATGAGTCAGCAGGAAAGGATGCTTGCATACTTTCACCTGACTCATTGACGACAGAAGCTCCGCTTCTGGAGTCGCCTGCTTCAATATTTCCCTCATACACTACAGTCACATCAAAGTCCGGCATAAACAGTCCTTCCTCCTCATCCCATACACAGGCAATTCCCTGTCTGAGTGACAGATTCAGGCTCTCGATATACACAGACCAGCCACTTATGACCAGCTGCATATCATCATCAATCTCTGCGATGTCATCAGCTATATCAATAAGCTCCTCTGACTCTGATATCGCTTCTTCCACATCGCATAACCTGTACCTTCTATTCATTTACTGCCTCCTTATATCTGCATCTGACCACAAAACGCATGGTTCCTTTCTGGGAACAGGTAAAAAGAGTTAGTTCTTTTTCATTGCCCTGTGTCTTGATGCTGTTATCATACGGATTTATTACCTCTGTCTCTGTTACCTCATAGATATGCTTCAGCCCATTTTTGTCGGTTATCATCACTTCATCACCTATGGATATCTGACTTAGTGGTGTAAAAAATGTGCCATATCTGCTGCCATTATGACCGCACAATACACAGTTGCCACTTTCTCCGATTCCTGCAGTCTCTTCTATATGACCAATCCCGGCATTAAGCACTTTACTTGTGGTTCCTTCCATTACCGGATACCTGATATCTAAACCCGGTATCTCAATGATGCCGATAACACCGCCTTCTTTAAGAATGGCTTCATCCTCTTTACTAATAAAGGTTTGCTCTTCCTCCACATCTGTTTCTTCATCGTAATCATCCTCCAATGTCTGCTCAAATTCACTTATGAGCTGTTCTGTCTGTTTTTCTCCGGTTGCCCGCCAGAAAAAAGGGACTGCCATAATGGCAATCCCTGCTGTAATCAGTAGTCCTGCGACCACTTTTCTTATGCTCATATTATTCACTCTCCTATCGTGTTCTGCCCTCTCTGTCCGCTTGATAAGCACCTTTATCCTCTGCTACAATTGCTGCAGATTCCATTCTGTCATCAGCTTCTCTTTCTTCCTCCGGTCCGCTCAGGTCTGCATCCACAGCCTTTGCGTTCTCAAGGTCAAGCTGGGCATTCAGTTCACACTGCCTAGCCAGCTTCTCATTCAGTTCCTCACTGTACGCAAATGGCTTGTCATACTCAGTCTTTGATGCTTCAAGGTCATTCTGGTACTGCTCAATCTTCTTTTCTAAAAAATCAATGTTCTCATGAAGTCCATTGAACAGGTTTTCTAACTTCACCATGCTGCCGACAGGACTTGTGGAAAGCTCTGCTTTGTACTCTGTCTTTCCTTGAAGCACCATATAATTGATGCCAAGGAAGTTCTTTTCCACAAGCAGCTCAAATCCGTGGAATTTTCCGATTGCGGTTGTCTCTCCGGTCTTGCACTTGCTGATTGCTTCAAGCATCATGGTTCCGCCATCCACTCGCTCTGTGTAGGTTGCTTTGCCTATGGTAATGGCAAATTCCGGTTTATCAATCAACTCTTTATCCCTAGCCTTTACATCCTCACGGACATTGGCAAGCTTTTCGGTTGCTGTCTTAATCAGCTTCGGGTATTTAATCATAAAGTTATCCTGCAATCCGTATCTCTGATTGTCATAGGATGCCTTTAAGAGCTTTAATCTCTGGACATCATTGTCAATCTCCATCTTTTCCTTGATTAAAGGATTGCCTGTGGCAACCGCTTTAATCTCTGCATAGGAAAGTGTTGCCTCATCGATATCCTCACAGCTTCGGCTTACAGCCTTGCTTGTCATGACCTGACTGATGAATCGCTGCTTATTTTCAACAAGCGACCAGTTGTATGCATCAAAGGTTCCTTTGGTGACATATCTGTAGATTGCCACCTCTTCATTTTCGTTGCCCTGCCTGATGCCTCGTCCTTCCCTCTGTTCAATGGAGCTTGGCTTCCAAGGACAGTCCACATGATGCATTGCAACCAGATGTGTCTGAACATTAACGCCAGTACCACATTTATCTGTAGAACCTATAAGCACTTTTTTCTTACCTGTTCTCATTTCCTTAAATAGTGCATCCCTCTGTGCGTCGGTCTTTGCATCATGGATAAATGCTATCTCCTCTGCCGGAATACCATACTGTATCAGTGTTTCCTTCAGATAATCGTAGATGGTAAAATCCTTATCCGGTCCCGGTGTGCCGATATCTGAAAAAATAAGCTGACAGCCTATATGACCGTCAACATTTCCTTTCTCATATTCTTTCCAGACATTCTCCGCTACCTTATTGAGCTTTCCATCCGGATTATTCGGTGCATCCTTATCAATCAGTCTTGCATCTGTTCCAAGAAGTCTTGCCTCATGGGTAATCTTTAGGAAGTTATCCACACTTGGATCAACTCCACCACCTCTGATACGCTCTGCCCTCACAACAAAGTCTTCCATAACCTGCTTTACATACCAGTCAGGCTCTGACTCCACTATGATAGGCTTCCCACCACGAAGTGCCGGCACATCAAGGTCAAGCATGTCTGCGGTCTGCACATCTGCTACCTCACGGAAGATATTCATAAGCTCCGGCAGATTCGTAAACTTATTAAATCTGCTCTTAAAACGGAATCCGCTTCCCTCTACAGTAAGCTCAAGTGCTGTTGTCACTTCACCAAAGTTTGCTGCCCATGAATCAAAGTGATAAATCCCCATCTCTTCAAGTGCCGCTTTCTGTAAGTAAAGCTGCATGACATACATCTCACACATGGTATTGGATATTGGTGTACCTGTTGCAAATACAATGCCTCTGCCATCATTTATCTCTGATAGATACTGGCATTTAAGCTGCATATCCGTTGACTTCTTAGCTCCGCTGCTGCTGATACCTGACACATTATTCATCTTGGAAAAAATTGCAAGGTTCTTAAAATTATGTGCCTCGTCTACCATGATAGAATCTACACCAAGCTCCTCAAAGGTAATGAGGTCATCCTTCCTGCTCTCATCAGATAGAGATTTCAGCTGTTCCTCCAGCTTTTTCTTCTGGCTTTCCATCTGTTTTACAGTCCATCTTTCTCCATTACGCTCCTTCATCTCATCAATCGCATAGCTGATTTCATCAATCTGCTCGTTAAGCATCCGCTCCTTTCTCTCTGCGGAGATTGGGATTTTCTCAAACTGCGAGTGTGACATGATAATACAGTCATAGTCACCTGTTGCAATCCTTGATACAAACTGCTTTCTACGGCTCTTTTCAAAATCACGCTCTGTGGCAACTAAGATATTTGCTGACGGATAAAGCCTTAAAAACTCTGATGCAGTCTGCCCGATAAGTGGCTTTGGAACAACCATGATTGTCTTATTGGCAAGTCCAAGTCTCTTCTGCTCCATGCAGGCAGCCATCATCTCAAAGGACTTTCCGGCACCGACACAGTGTGCAAGCAGTGTGTTTCCTCCGAGAAGGATTCTTGCCACCGCATTCTTCTGATGAGGCTTTAGCTCAATCGCCGGATTCATTCCCGGAAACTGTAAGTGGCTTCCGTCATACTCACGCAGGCGGATATTATTGAATGTCTCGTTATAATACTCCACATATTTCTGTCTGCGTTCCGGCTCTGAAAACAGCCATTCCTTGAACTTTTCCTTGATCATGTTCTGTTTTTCCCTTGCAAGCATTGTCTCATTCTTATTGACTTCATAATGATATTTGCCATCTCCGTCATCAATCCTGTCCCTGACTGTTACAGTTTTAAGATTCAGCGTATCCTCAAAAATAGAATAAGCATCCATGCGGCTTGTACCATAGGTCTTAGTAGCTGCCACTGAATGCTTATCCATGCTCTTATTCTCGATGAACCATTCCATGCTCATCTTATTTAAGTGTACCTGAATGCCTGTATTGTAAAACTGGCTTCTGACTGCCCTTGCTCTTCTTGGTGTATTGAGAAGCTCATAGATAAACTGCTCATAATCCAGCGGCTCAATCCATGTCGTGCCAATCTTTACATCAATATCCGAGGCTTCAATCCACTCCGGCTGCACCTTTTCAAGTGCTGCCACATTGCCTGCAAATCTTTCTGCCTGTGGATTGTCTGTATCCGCTGCCATAGCCTTTGCTACACGAAGCTTGTCTCTCACATTTCCGGAAAGATACTCGTCTGCTGTCTCCCAGCCGATATCGGGATTGTTCTCGTTGTAGCGGTCGGGATTAAGGAAAATCAGTCCATCCAGTTCTTCCACAAGAACTGCCCTTCTAAGCTCTGCCAAAGCATCGTCACTTAGAGTTATCTCATCCACTGTCTGTCCAGACTTTTCTGCAAGTTCTTCCTTTGCATTTGTAATATCCGGCTCATAGATAGAAAGCATATAGGCAAGATTTACATATCCAAATTCATTGACGGATACATTTAATGCTTCCACAGCAGTCTCAACCCTGTCTATGACAGTCTTTGCCTTAATCGTCTGCTTATAAAACATATCCGCTTTTTTCACCTCCCCGTCTTCATTTACTTCTTCAAGACTACAAAGAAGTGGGTAATCGCTGTCATCTCGAAATGCTATTCTGTTTGCTTTTGAAGTAATGGCTCCATACTGCTTTACAAAAGCATCATATTTCACATTAAGAAGTCTCTGTTTATCAGAAAGCTCCTCCTCGCTGCAGCCATCCATCTGGATATCAATCAGCTCTCTTGTTATCTGTCTGATTTCATCAAGGCTTCGGATTCGCTCCTCGGCAGTCTGTGATACTTCTTTTCTTATCATCTCGGAATTTTCCCTGTAATAGAGCTTTCCTTCAAAAAATGTGTAAGTGTAGTTTCTCACATCCGGATCAGCCGGGATAACTTCCTCCGTCTGCTCCGCCTCATCTGCCACTCTCTCAAAATCTGTCATCTGTGCTTTGATATTACCGATAGCTTTGTTTAATGCTTCATACATATTGAAGTTCTCATCATCATTCACACAGACTGTATATCTGCTGTCCTGTCCGTAAATCCTTGTGTCATACTCCATAACCCCAAGCATCATTTCCGGATGCTCTGCAAAATAAGAGTTGACTGCAATGCCATTCCCAGTTACACCAAGGTGTACCCAGTCAGGCTCAATATCAATTTTTCGCTCTCTCTTCTGCAAAAACAGGATATCTGCTGTCACTTCGGTTCCTGCATTATCTTTAAATGCAGTATTCGGAAGTCTTACTGCTCCCACAAGCTCTGCCCTTTCAGCCAGATACTTTCGGATAGTAGGATTTGCCTTATCAAGTGTTCCCTTTGTGGTGATTACTGCAACCATGCCTCCCGGTCTTACCTGGTCAAGTGCTTTTGCAAGGAAATAATCGTGGATACGGAAGTTATACTTGTTGTACTTCGGATCAAATACCTTATAATCCCCAAATGGCACATTTCCGACAACCACATCAAAAAAGTTATCCGGATATGTGGTATTCTCAAATCCTGTGATACTGATATTGGCATTCTGATAAAGCTGCTTTGCAATTCTTCCTGAAATGCTGTCAAGCTCCACTCCATACAGCTTTGCTTCATGCATTGTTTCCGGCATACTTCCAAAGAAGTTACCGATACCCATGGATGGCTCTAATACATTGCCACCTCTGAAACCAAACTGGACAAGTGCCGAATTCATGCACATGGCTATCTCCGGTGAAGTGTAAAAGGCGTTATTTACTGTTGCCCTTGCCGCACTGTATTCCTCATCAGATAAAAGTTCTTTAAGCTCTGCATACTCTTTGCTCCAGCCTGCGTTTTCCTCATCAAATGCCTGTGACAGTCCGCCCCATCCGACAAACTTCGACAGAACTTTCTGCTCCCCCGGTGTGGCAAGCCTGTTTTCTGATTCAATCTGCTTTAGAGTGCGGATTGCATCCATATTCCACTGGTATCTGGTCTTAGCTCCGCCTTTTTCCATTTCCCAGAGGTTGTAGTGGAAGTTGTGCTTTTTCTGTACTGCATCATCTGAAACTACATGTCCATTCTCATCAATCTTGGTATCCCAGCCATTCGCTATTGCTCTTTCCCTGGTTTCAAGACGATTGGCTTTTACACTATCCTCGATATCAAAGAATCTCTTATAGACCGGATTCATCTTATCCCTGTCAGCCTTCTGCTTTGTCTCCTGATAATACCTTTTCTGGTCTTCTCCGCAGTAAAATGGCTGTTTTACCATATAGGATAAAATCTCGTATAACTCACGCCAGTCAAGTGCACCTTCCTTACGCTCACCATTCCTGTTCTTATAGCTGATCTTCACATAGCCGCTTCTGATTGAATACTCCACAAGACCATACTTATTGTTGGCATATGCCTTTCTTTCCGCATTGTCTGTACCTAATGCTATATCCCTGATAAGGTCAAGCTTATTAGGCATGAAAGCAAAATCAGACTGCACCACATCCATAAGGAATGCCCTAAACGGAGTGTAGCAGCTGCAATCTGTTACAAGAATCTCCGCCGCATCACGCAGGTCTTCATCAAGCTCTGCAATACGCTTGGCATAATCAATCGGTGTAATATACTGAAGCTCTGATGGATCTTTTTCAGTTGTTTCAGCTTCTATCTCTGCACCATATTCTGCCTGTGTTACCATACGGTCTTCATCGGCGGCTTCCTGTGGTGCCATGCCTTTTGCACTTACATAATCTCTGTTAGAAGCATAGCTCTCCGGCTCATCCGGTATTGCATAATCATCAATCTCTGATTCTGCCTCCTCCGATTCCACTTCCCGGTATTCGGCATCAATGACCTCATCATCCTCACGGAGTCCGTCCATCGCAAGCTCATCAATACGAGGTGTCTCAGGCTGGTATTCCCCTGTAAGAATAAGGACACCAAGCTCTTTTTCGATATCTTTCCACGAAACATATCCTTCAACCTCTCCATCCTCATCTCGCCACTGAAAACGCAGTCCGTTCCCATGAAATGTGTCATATCCGTGCAGTCCCAGTCCGTCAACCGGCCAGCCTGCACCTCCCTGACCATATTCTGCTTTGATACGCTTTGCTCTGGTTCCTGCATCAATCTCTGTTTCAAAAATCTTGCATACCCTGCCCTTGCCACCGATAAAACCTGTACCTCTCATAAGCACCTGTTTGATATACTCACTTGGTACTGTTGCAGACTTTTTGGGATTCAGGTAATTGTATTTACCTGCTAATGCAGCTTTTCTGTCCTGCTGGAACTGACGCATAAACTGATTATTGTTTTCATCCTCAGTATGAATGGTGCCAATGCTTGCCTGCCCGTTCTGGTCGAAAAAAAAGGAAGCCTGTGTATATTCAGCTTCCTTACTTACACCCAATGAATTGATTTCATCAAGTTCCCTATTCAGTTCTGTATCATCTGATTCTAGTGGAATCGCATCACTATCTGATGGAGTACCACTTCCTCTGCCTGCATCTTCGCCTGCTCTCTTATCTTCCACATCTCCATTGTCGATGACGGATTCTGTGGCTTGTGCTTCGCCAGATACTGCATCTCCAGCTGGTCGTACAGCTGGTTCGCTTCCTCCTCTACCGCTGACATCTTCTCGTACATCTTCCCGAATCTCATCAGCGTCTTGTATCTTGCCGGCTCGTTCTCCTTTAGATAGTTCATCGCCATCCTTCCGTATTTGCCCAGCTTCATGAGATCCTCCGTCTCGTCCGGCATCTCTATCTGCGGATAAAGCAGTCCGTCCACTTCCTTGTAAGTCATTTCTTCTAACATATCCAATTCTCCTTTCGCTCTCGATTGCCTTTAAGTTACGACTAAATTCTCTAAGAACACTACAGGAGACATCGCATACAATGGAACCAAGACGGTAAATGATCTCTTCGTCTTTGATATTTACGATCTGACTAAAATCCTGTTCTTGCACAGATAAGTCAAATCCGCATCTCGTCCCTACAGCATACATGACACTTGCATATACAAGCTGCTCCATGTCCATTTCCTGCTGTAAGCCATTGCGTTTCTTACTTTCTTCCTTTATCACACTACCTGATAGCTGCATAAGCTCGGTCATTCGGTCTCCGAACTCTTCTTTTATTATAAGCCAAACATCTGTTCCTGTAAACTGTTTTAATATATTTTTTAGAGACTCCCTGTCGCTGTTATCGTACTGCTCAATCTGACCTTCTGACACAAGAAAATCCAGATAATCCTTAAGATTTTCTCCCTCAAGGTCCCATGTCAGTTTGACATTTTTCCCTCCGGTATCACTGATATCAAAGATATACCTCATGCGTGGATTCAGTGCCCTCGACGGGAAGATAGCGCAGCCTTTCGCACCACGCTTTACATATCTTCCCACCTTTTTCCAGGTATCATAATCTGCCATGAGTGTGCTTTTTTCCGGAGGTCTCTGCGCTGTTACCATAACGATATTGTCAAATTCATAGCGGTATAACTGACCTGCGACCTTTAACACATCCTTCCAGTTCTTTTCTGATCTGGTGATGTTACCAATTTCAGAATCGTATATCGCTTTGACCTTCATATCAACGCCCATACCTTTGTCCTCCTCTACTTAAACATCTCTGCAAACAATCCTTTAAATAGCTTTAACTCATCCTTATCCAGCTCGATTGCAAATTCATTGTCGATTGCCTGTTTTTCGCATTTATCCTTTTTCTTTGCAATCTTACGCACCACACGTAGAAGCACATAGCACTCCTTGGACTTTGCAATGCTCTGTTTAAAGGTCAGCTCATCCTCATCGACTGACTTCTGTGTCTGATAGATAATCTCTTTTAACTTATCATTGATACCATCTACTTCCTCAAGGGAAATAATAACGGATGCCTTAGAAGCACCCGATCTGTCCCACTCCTTATGAAGTTCCTTTACTAAAAACTCCATGTTCTTAATTACTGTTGTTGAATCACTTTTCATCTTGCTTTTCCTCCGTTTTCTTTTAATGAAGAAGGGAGCTGACCTTCGCTGATAGGCGCAAAATCAACTCCCTTCATGTCCTCTGCTCCAAGGACTATCTGCTCTGCATAATACATATCCATTGCCTTATTGATGGCATCGTCAAGCGACTCTGCCTTTACTTTCTGTACTCGTGAAAGCACTTCTTTTATCTCAACATCAAATTCCTGTTCCATATGATATCGCCTCCTGTAAAAATCTCATCACCGGCTCTTTTCTTCCTTTACCTGTCTTTCCTTAAAGCCTTCATCGTACTTTCCATCTTCCAGCCTGTCGTAAAAACAGTCCTCTTCAATCGTTCCAAAATCCTCATACATCTGGTGAAGGAAGTCATTCTGCAGCTTCTTTGGTACATCATCATCCTTTGACATATCCTGATAAAAATAGAACTTCTGCTTTAGCTTTGCCCTGTAATCATAGATATCCTCTATCATTTCCGGTGTGCCATACTCCCTCTTGTATGCCTTGAAATTCGTGGTTGAGAGTGTGGAACCAAGATAAATGCCATGCTCCCACGATACTCCGATTGTGGTATTGTCCTTTGTAGGCTTCTCATCCTTCGGATAACGCTTATACTCTGTCGCACCAAGGGCGATTGTAAGAGAACCTGACTTCATATCCATCACCACGAGATTCCTTGGTGATAATGCTTCAAGCACCATGTAATCATGGTCATTGAAGTTATGAAATGTCTGTCCCCTTTCAAATGATCTGTCCACACTTTCATAATGCAGGTTAAAATCATCCACCCAGCCCTTATCGGTCATTCCAATCTCCTTAAGCTTTGCAACACATTCAGAAGAACTGGCTTCTTTATCAAACCGAAATTCTTTGGAATCGTTATAAAGTCCCTGAAGAAAGTGCCCCAGCTGAATATCATCCAGACAGAATCTCGCAGATACAGTTACATTTGCTGCCCTGTAATACTCTGCGAAGTTATCTGCTTCACCAAGTGTTCTTCCAAGCTGCAACAAATTGTCTGCAAGCTCTGACATGTCATCAACTGCTATAAAACTCTTATAATCATCCAGAGTCATCAGCATATTTGTCTCTGTTCCCCTGTCGTTTTCTGTTACCAGTATCATATCTTTTAAATCCATTCTTACCTCCAGTCTCAGAGAGGGACTATGCCCTCTCTGCAAATTTCCTGTTATGGTCTTCCTATCACAACAATCTTTCCTGTGCTTGCCACATCACGGTAAACCACACCAAGACTTTCATTAAGTGCCTCTACCACTTTGCCATTTCCGACATATACTGCCACATGGCTGATGTTCTTATATCTTCCGTTGCTTGTAAAACTATAAAAGATTAGGTCTCCCGGCTGTAACTCATCAAAGGAGACTGTCTTTCCGGCTTCATCCAGTCCCTGTGCCTCAGCTGCCGCTGTGGTTGCACCGCCGTAACTAATATCCACACCTGCATCCTTCCATGAATAATAGGCTAAGGAACTGCAGTCATAATAGTTACCGCTGTCTCTTAAATCCTGACTATAAGGGAAGCCAACTCTGTGTAGTGCATAGGAGCAGACTGTTTTCTGCCTGCTGTCTGTAATTTCGTTTAGGATGGCATTGATTTCATCCTCAGTCATGGAACTTTCTCCCGGACTTCCGCCTCCGCCGCCACTTCCGCTTCCGGCATATCCAAGCTGTCCCATAAACTCCGGACTCATGATCTGCTCAAGCATTTCCACCTGATAAGAGTTAAACCCATAGACTGAAATCATATCCCTGTACGATTTCAGCGTTACATTCACATACAGAACAGACTTCGTGACAGTAGTCACATTGCCGTCTGCATCTGTTTCTTCCACATCCTTTGTTCCGGTACTTGTGGTGTATGAACACATATCATTTACAACTGCCTGCAGCCAGCCTTTAGAAGTATCATTCATGACTGTTGCAGTATCTCCGACACCATGCTTGACCATATAGACTGCCATGATGTCATAGTAATTGCTTGGATTTTCTTCCATACCTTCATAATCCACATAGACAAGCTCTCCAAGGTCATATCCGGTATGCTCATTCACTTTCGTATTCACATCCCGGTTAAACTCCTGCACATAGGCACTCGTTACAGTCTGTACTGTATCTCCTGATTCAAGTGGTGGCAGGAATAAAGCAAATGGAGAATTGTAAAGGATTGCTATCACCGCTATAACCGGAACCGCAATCATGGCAACTACAAGAACAAGTAATAACAGCACCAGTCCGACAATCGGTGCAGCTGCCTTTACCCAGGTAATCGCTTTTCGCACAATCAGATCCTTTACCAGTTTTGCCACGCTGTCTGTCTGATTCTCCTGTGCTTTCATCTTATCCAGAAAGAATTTTATCTTCCTGCTCCGGTTGGTCATCTTTTCATCCTTGACCTCTATGGACACACCTGCAGCATATCCGGCTGCCATGCCGATTGCCGTGCCAACTCCCGGTGCAACTGCTGTTCCTGCCGCTGTAGCAGCTGCCTTTGTAGCAGTTTTTGTTGCAACCTTGGCAGTAGTCTTGGCTGTTTCTTTTGCTGTCTCTTTAGCTACAGTCTTTGCAGTATCTTTGGCAGCTTTCTTTGCTGTCTTTTTTGCCAGCTTCTTTCCTGCATCTACCTTCTTGATACGCTTCCTTGCCTCGGCTGCCGCCTTTTTCCTGAAAAGTGCTGCACCCTTAGAAGCAGTTCCGGTAACAGGTCGGCTTGCTTCATATGCAAGATATGCTGCCTGCGATACCTCCTGCCCGCCTTCCACCTGCTCTGTTACTGCTCCGGCTGCAAGTGCACCTGTTCTTCCTGCTATGTGAAGATTGGTGTTCTTGGTCTTGATGGAAGTGTTTGATTCTCTATTGTTTCGCTTAAATCTTGATAGTCCCCTATTCTTCGGCTCTGACTGATGAATGGTACTCTTGCGATAGGACTTCTTTTTATCATCAGATACCTTTGCACTGATAGTCTTAGGATCTCTTTCTACTGTATAGATGTTGCTGCCTTTAATCTTGGCTCCCTTTGGCTCGTGGGCATGAATCTTGGCTTTCTCCTTGGTGTGAATGATCATCGGCTTGTCATCAACCTTTCTAATTTTCAATTTTCTCACCTCCTACTTTGAAAAATAAAATAAGCCGCTAGGGAGCAAAAATTACTCCTTAACGGCTATGTAAAATCATTCAATATTCAATTATTAAAAGCAACATAAAACTGAAAGTTTGACATTATCTATTACAATGTAAATAATGCTTTTTCGTAGTCCTTAACATAATACTT
>ERZ780090.119-NODE-119-length-32521-cov-18.8417_pt1 | contig 32521 bp, 21 predicted proteins | sample MGYA00433086_ERZ780090 | MGnify/ENA primary metagenome ERZ780090 (study PRJEB29588, sample SAMEA1972002) | human gut metagenome | biome: human gut; feature: human-associated habitat; material: faeces | place: Denmark | collected 2008/2010 ...
CTATTTCGGGAGGGCGTCCCTGCTGAAGATGTTCGGCACGGAGAAGGTGATGCGCTTCTTCCCGCCGGTGGTTACCGGTCCGATGGTTATCGCTATCGGTCTTACGCTCTCCGGATCGGCTATCAGCAACTGTCAGCAGAACTGGCTGCTTGCCGTTACGGCCATCGCTATCGTCATCGGAACATCTATCTGGGGCAAGGGCATCATCAAGATTGTGCCTATCCTGCTCGGCGTTGTCGGATCGTATATCCTGGCTGCAGCAATGGGCGAGGTCGACTTCTCCAAACTCAATGAGGTGGCGTGGATAGGTCTGCCTATTGATATGGATCGTACGGCAATTTCTGTAATGAAAGACCCCAACTTCGACCTTATCGTGACGTCTATCATCGCCATCTTCCCTATCGCCTTTGCCACAATCATGGAGCACATCGGCGACATGTGTGCTATTCAGAGCACTGTGGGCAAGAACTTCATCAAGGAGCCGGGTCTGCACCGCACGCTCTGCGGCGATGGTCTTGCTACTTTCCTCGCCTCTGTGTTCGGCGCTCCTGCCAACACCACATACGGCGAGAACACCGGTGTGCTCAACCTTACCAAGGTGTTCGACCCGGCTGTCATCCGCCTTGCAGCCTGCTTCGCCATCGTGCTTAGCTTCTGCCCTAAGTTCGCCTGTCTCATCGGTCTGATGCCAGCCGCTACAATCGGCGGCGTGAGCCTCATTCTCTATGGTATGATTTCGGCAGTAGGTGTGCGCAACCTCGTCGAGACATCGGTCGACTTCTCGTCGTCGCGCAACGTGTTCGTGGCAGCGCTCATCATGGTTGTGTCTATCGGCGTGCAGTACGGCACAGACGGCGGTGTGAAGATCGGTTCGGTAGCCTTCTCAGGCCTGGCTCTTGCCGCTATCGTCGGCATCTTCCTCAACGCTATCCTTCCCGATCAGCTCGGCATGAAGGTGAAGAGCTTCAACGGTAAGGAGAAGAAATATAGAAAGTAATCGGTTTGTATGAACATTGAGCAAGTGAGAGACTTTACGTTGTCGCTGCATGGCGTCACAGAAGACCAGCCGTTCGGCGACGACAACATAACCTTCCGTGTTGAGGGCAAGATATTCCTGTGTCTTTGGCTCGGCGACGGCAAGTGCGACGTGCGTGGCAGCGCGTCGCACTTCGCCTGCAAACTGCTTCCCGAGCGCAACGAAGAACTGCGCGACCGTTACGATGCCGTCGCTCCCGCTTTCCATTGGAACAAGAAACACTGGAGTGACATCTATTATGAGCAGCTCGACGCCGACCTCGTCACAGCGTTGATAACCGAGTCGTATCGGCTCATCGTCAGCAAACTGCCGAAGGCGGTGAGAGTGAAGTACGAGTAGCTGATATTACGTACTATATAATAGTTCGTGTTTTTATCTCCCATCTACCAGTTTTTGGGCTTTTACTGCCGTAACTTCTTGGTACACAACAATAGGATAGGCTGGAAGATTCTCCGCAAACGGGGTGAATCTACCAGCCTATCTCCCAGCCTTTCAGCTGAAATATAGCCTCTCGTATTTGTATTAATAAACCGCGCGTTCTACTGGATAACGTAAATTCCATCTTTGTTTATTTCTTCAAGTAAATACGGATTTATATGCTTGTGCATTCTGACAACGTCTACAGAGCATTGCAGCAGATTCTCCAGGAAACGCTTCAGTCGAACAACCAAGAAGGCTTTGGGTTCCATGTCTACACACACGTCCACATCGCTACCTTCCTTGTGTTCATTCCGAGATACAGAACCGAAGATGCGCAACGACCTTATGCCGAACATTGTTTTCAGTTCTTCGGCATGCGAACCGATTAACGATATGTACTCTTGAGTTGTTTTCATATTAAAACGTTTAGATGTTACAAAAATAGGTATTTTCTGCGAAATGGCAAAGGAAACTGAAAAAATCCGATGGCTAAGACATATATAAAGTTGTTTAATTCTTGAGCCTGTTCGCTCTTCTTCTCAAAAAATACCTACCTTTGCAACTATGATAACAAAACAACCGATTATACTTCTCAACTTTACGGGCGTGTACGACTACGAGGCGTTTGCTTCGAGCCACTACATCACGCACGTCGACTGCCGCGACATCTGCGGTGTCGACTGCTATTGCGACGAGGAGGCGAGGGCGGAGCTGCGCCGCCGACTGGCGCCTTATCCTGCCAAGGCGCTGCACTTCATCGATTCGGGCGACTTCCATTATCTCACGGAGTATTGGGTGTCGCGTCTCTGCGAGCCGTTCTCGTTGATAGTGTTCGACCACCATCCCGATATGCAGCAGCCGCAGTGGGAGGGTGTCGTGTCTTGCGGCGGATGGGTGTCGGACGTGCTTCGCAACAACCCGTTCGTGCGCAACATCATCGTCGTCGGTGCGTCCGACGAACTGATAGCGCAGATTCCCGACGCGCTTAGAGAGAAGGTCGTGTTCTACAGTCAGTCGGAGATCGACCACCATCGTGCGTGGCCTTCCAAGGCTGGCCGTCTGATTCACGAGCCGGTGTATATCTCCATCGACAAGGACGTGCTCAGAAAGCAGGATGCCGTTACCGACTGGAGCAACGGCGATATGTCTCTCTTGCAGCTGCAGGCGGTGCTGCGCATCATCTATGCTCACGAGCGGGTGGTCGGCGTAGACATCACGGGCGAGTGCTCTGCCTCTCTCGACTATCTCTCCGAACTGAAGAGCGCTGCTGTAGACAACCGCGCCAACGAGGAGCTGATGCGGATGATTTGCCAACACGACTGCGGATAGAAAAACGCTGCGTTTGCGGGGCTGATAGTGATACCGGTATCTACGCCTGACAACAAGCATAACAATAGTTTCTTCATATGCTTATTTGTTTAAATTGTTTGAAAATGTTTTGGTCTGCTTAGAACGACAAACCGAAGCCGATGTACGGGAAGAGGGGCGCTAATAGCGGTAGCCGATGTCGCCGAAGAAGAAATAACCGAAGCGGTTTTCCTTTTTTGTGTAATACTTGATTTCGCCAGACTTCTGGTCTGTGTCCTATGTACCAGGATACCAACCCGTATTAACATACGCTACAGTTTCCTTTATATGATACACGCCTAAGCTCAAGCCGAAGCCCAACTCCAGTTTGCTGTTCTTCTTTCCGAGCAGATAGTTTAGCTCCAACGGAACACCAACGCCATTGATTTTCTGGTCGAATAAACCTGAATTGTTGCCATAGCCATAGCCAATGCCCACACGGTAGCCTAAACCTGAGTTTCCATTGAATCTGCTGTCTTAGTTGATGCCTGCGACGTTCTGCGCACCAAGAATTTCGATTGAGAGGCTGCGTGTCGTCTGCTGCTGAGCCATAGCTGCCGGACAGCAGCAGATGGCGAGTAGGGATATGATTGTGTTTTTCATGCGTTTTGTTTATTTGTTGCGGTTATGATACTGTTATTAGTGCAAAGGTATGACTTTTTTTATAATATACGAAGTAAAAAACTCAGCTTTTTATGAAGATAAAACGGATACTAATTGCGCGGATGTGGTGTCTTTAGGGGGTGCCCCCAAGCTATCTCCGCAGCGCCGCATACGCCGCGATGCACGCCGTGGTGAGCAGTTCGGAGAGGGCGAGCGCGAGCCAGATGCCGCTTTCGCCGAGCAGCCGGCACCCGTCATCAGTCCGAGACCCGTAGCCAGCATCATTATGGGCACGCAGATATTGATGGCGCCAATGCCGTCGGCTCCCACGGCGTGTCCGACGAAGATGCCGTCGATGGCGCACATGGCGGAGATGCTGATCATTCCGAACAATGTTGGCAGGAAATAGCGACCGAACAGGCGAGGTATGCTCAGCGTGCTGAGGTCGATGGCGTCTTTGGTAAGGTGTTCTGACATAATTTAAAAGTAAAAAAGTAAAAGAGTAAAAAGGACTTTTAAAAGTCATTGCTGTCCGGTAAAATTTTTTAATTATGCTCGGCGCTTGCCTTTCTGCGTAAGCTGTACTTGCCGTGCTTGTCGAACACGAGCCAGTAGAGTATAGGCAGAACGGTGGCGATGAGCACCATTGAGATGAGCGTGCCGAAGAAGATGACAGCGCCCATCGGCGACCATAGCGTGTTGTTCTCGAGCATCATCGGCAGCACTCCTACAGAAGCCGCAGCCGACGTGAGGAAGATTGGGCGCATGCGGCGTTCGCCTGCCTGAAAAGCAGCATCGCGCACGGAGAGTCCTTTCTCGCGTCGCAGCTCTTCGGCATAGTCGAGCATGATGATGCCGTTGCGCACAAGGATGCCCATCAGACTCACTACGCCGAGCACGCACGTAAGGCTCACGTCGTAGCCCGTTATGCACAGGCCGACGGCTGCACCGAATATGCAGAGCGACATTGAGGAAAGGTTCACCAGCGCCAGGCTGATGCGCTTGAAGTGGAAGAGCAGGATGAAGAAGATGACAAGCACGGCTATCATCACGCCCGACATCACCTGCGGCAATGTCTCGGCGTCCTTCTCCACCATTCCGCCCATCTCCCAAGTGAGAGTGGGGCAGCGCTTCTGCAGCTCGTCCTCAAGCTCAGCCGACAATTTGTCGGCATTGTATCCGCGCATCGGCTCGCCGATGATAGAGATGGTGCGCACGCCGTTGCGACGCACTATGCTTCCGTCCTGCCAGTCGGGCGCAATCTTTGCCAGTTGGCGAAGCGGAACGCTCGCTGTGCCGCCCATTACGGGTATGTACTCGTTGTTAAGGTCGCTGTCGTTCTCCGACTTCAGCACCATCTTCACCGGATAGTCGCCCTCCCAAAGTGTAGACATCGGCAGACCGTCGCCGAAGTGTATGGCAAGATTGGCTGAAAGGATAGTCTTGTTCACACCCAGTCGGTTTGCCTCGGTCTCGTCGGGCGTTATCCTTACGCAAGGCAGCGGAGCCTCGTAGTTGGTGCGCACAAGATGTATGCCCTCGATGCTGCGCATGCACGCCTCCACCTTCTTTGCCTCCTGCTTCAGACGTCCTATACTGTCGCCGCTCACCCTTATCTCGATGGGGTAGGTGGCAGAGTTGTAGTCCATCTCCTTGAAGCGTACGTAGCAGTCGGGGAAATAGTCGGAGTATCTGTCGGCATACTTGTCGAGCACTTTCTCCGTAGCGTCGTTGTTTGCGGTGTTCACGATGAACTGTGCGAAGTTCGGTCCGCCTATCTGCGGCGCGTAAGTGGTGTGGAAGCGCGGCGATCCCTGCCCGATGAACGTAGTCACAGACGTTACGAGCGGGTCGCGCTGCAGTATCTGCGCCATAGAGTCGGCCACTTCCGCCGTGCGCTTTGCCGTCGTGCCGTTAGGCAGATAGAACTCCACGGCAAACTGGTTGCGCTCGGCTACCGGCATCATTCGCTGCGGCTGCTTTACGAAGAGCACAGCGCCTGCGGCTACCAGCGCCCCACCCGTAGCAAGCGTGGCGCACGGATGTGCGAAGCAGCGATTGAGCAGCCATGTGTAGCCCGTCTGCAGATAGTCGAGAGGCTTCTTGCGCGCGTCGGGCTTGGGATTGGTGTCGATGCCCTTATGTATCAATGTATACTGCAGGTAAGGCGTGAGCACTATCGACACCGAGAGCGAGATGCTGAGGATGATGAACATAGCCCAGGGGAACGACTTCACGAAGTCGCCCATATCGCCGTGCATGGTTATGAGGAAGGGGAAGAAGGTGAGCGATATGCTCAGCGTGGCAGAAAGCACCGACATGAAGAATTCGCGGGGGGCAGCGATGGCTGCATGCCAGCGCGACATGCCGTGCCCCAGTTTCTCCATGTAGTTGTCGATGATGACTACCGAGTCGTCCACCACCATGCCGAGCGTCACGATGAGTGCGGCGAGCGTCACCGTGTTCAGTTCCATGCCGAAGAGATAGAACACGCCTACGGAAGAGAAGATAGTGATAGGAATGCTCAGCGCCGACACCTCAGCAACGCGGCGCGGCATGAGCAACACTACGACCACAATCACCGAGACAACCGAGATGAGCAGCTCGCGCAGGAAGTTGAGCACCGACTCGCTCACCACCCGGCTCTGGTCGGTGATGGTGTTGAGGCGCACATCGTCGGGCAGCGTCTGCTCGAACTCGGCAAGTGTCTTGCGAACGTCGTTGCCCATCTTCACGATGTCGTTGCCAGGTCGCATCTCTATCGACAGCAGCACACATTTGTTGCCGTTGCTTTCTATGTATTTGTCCTGCTTCGGATATTCTCGCGTGATGCGTGCTATGTCTTTCAGTCGCACGATGTTGCCTTTGGCGTCCGAGTATACAATCTGTTCAGCCACATCGCGCTCGTTGTTGTACGAGTCGTCTACGTGTATAGGCATGTTCAGGCTGCCCGTATCTATACTTCCGCTCACGGCGGTGAAGCCCTGCAGCGCCAGGTCGTTCAGAATCTTGAACGGACCGGTGCCGTACTTGGCCAGCTTGTTCTGGTCGAGATATATGCTTATCTGCTCGTTCTGCAAGCCGTACGTGCGCAGGTTCGATATCGCGTCTATACGCCGCAGGCGGTCCTTCAGGTCGTCTATGTACGTGTTCAGTTCGCGGTATGTCTTCTGCTTGCTCTCCATCGTGATGAGCAGGGCCGAGGTGTCGGCTATGTCGTCTACGGCTTGCAGCGCCAGCACGCCTGCCGGCAGCTGGGCCTTGAACGCCTGCAGGCCGTGCTTGAACTTGCTCCAGAAGGCGTCGCGGTCTTCCACGTTGTCGTTCAGCTCGATGAACACTATCAGCATGCCGTCCTTGCTCTGCGTGTACGTCTTCTTCTTGTTCACCTCCTTGTAGCCGAAGATGAAGTTCTCGAGCGGTTTAGCCACCCGCTCGTCCACTTCCGACGACGTGGCTCCGGGGTAGACTGCCACACATGCGCCCTGGCGCACCGTGAACTGCGGCATCTCCTCCTTCGGCATTACGGCGAGTCCGGTCATGCCCAACACGACGAGCATGCCGACAAGCAGCAGCACGATGTTGTGGTTGCACATAGCCGACTCGATGAACGAGCGCTTTATCACGCGGTTAGGTTTCCTTGTCAAGCGTCGCTTTATATGAAAGCGTAGGGCCGACTCCTGTTTGCTTGTTTCCATGTGTCTCCTCCCTTCGCTTTATCTTTCAACGTTCTTGCCGGTGCATACCCTCATGCCTTCCGACACCTTCTGCTGTCCGCCGACAATCACCTCGTCGCCAGCGCCGAGGCCTGAAAGAACAATTATGTCGTTGTTGCAGAAACCGCCAACCTCAACGTGTTGCTGGTGGGCTTTGCCCTTTACGACGGTCCATACAAAGCGGGTGTTGTCTGTATCGAGCTCAATGCATTTCGCCGGAATCGCGATCTGTGCCGGCTGCGTATCGCCGCTTGTCACCTGCGCGTTGCACACCATGCCCGGCAGAAGGCGTCTGCCCGTGTTCTCTATGCCCACCTTCACGTCGTACGTGTGCGAGATAGGATTGGCGTCGATGCCCTTTTCGCTTATCGTGCCCCAGAACACGGCGTCGCCCAATGCGCCAACGCTCACACGCACCTTGTCGCCTATGTGCAGATGCGATATCTCTGCTTCCGGCACAGACAGCTTCGCGTTCACAGCCTTCACGTCGGCTATCTTCAGAACCGGCTGCCCCGGCAGCACGTACATGCCCATGTCGGCTTGCTTCGAGGCTACCACCCCGTTGAAGGGCGCCCTGATGCTGGTGTGCGTGAGCTGTTGGCGAGCTATGGCTTCGGCGGCTTTCGCCTGCTCCAGCTTGCTCTCTATCTCCACCCATTTGATATCGGATATGGTGCCCGCCTTGTGCAGCGGCTGGAAACGACGGTAGGCGTCCTGCGCCTGCTTCAGCGTGCTCAGCGCTCCGCGATGCGTCTCGTTGAGCGTAGTGGGGTTGATGGTGGCGAGCACCTGTCCCTTGCTCACTCTGTCGCCTTCGTCCACGTGTATGCTCGTGATGTTGCCGCCCAGTTCGAAACTAAGCGTCGAACCCGTCTTCTCTTCTATAGTGCCTACGTAGTCTTTTGTCTTGCCGCTGGCGTTGGAGCCTCCTACGGTGAGGGTCTCCACCTTAACGGCGGCTTTACGCGTCCGCTTCTTTTGTTCGGAGCAGCTCGTCAGCACCGAGCAGCCAACGAGCAACGCCACTAACCATACCATTAAACAATCTGTTCGTCTCATAATATATGTTTGATAATCTGTTGTAAAACTACACTTTTCAACATGCACAACAAAAAAAAACGCTCGCTTTCTTACCGCCGTTAACCTTATTTAATCAATCTATTCGGAACTAAAGGCTATCTGCTATCTCGCTTTTTATCCCTTTTATAAAACTTCTGTAACTTCTTTGACACACCATATCCTTACTTTTGCACCCGAAATTTTACACATAGTTAACTAAATAAGCAAAAGAATGAAAAAGAAAGTAGTGAGAGAAAGCTGCGGCAGAAGAATGGCTGTGTGGTCATTGGCTGCGATGATGTTGTTGGGTAGCATGGGTATGCAGGCTCAAGGCACAGTCGGCGTGTCGGCGTGCTGCAAGGCTAAGGTGGCAACGGCTGCCGTAGCGCAACCGGTTGCTGACGACGTGCGTGCCGAGTGGCAGCAGCTGAAGGGCGACGTGACGCTTTATATGACCAACGACATGGGACGCAACGGCTATTACGACCAGAAGCCGATAGCCGAACTGATGGGCGAAATGGCGGGAGTGGTTGACCCTGAGTGTGTGTTTGCTGCGGGCGACATTCATCATTTCAATGGTGTTGCGTCGCTACAGGACCCGCTTTGGATGACCAACTACGAGCTGGTTTACTCGCATCCCGACCTTATGCTCGACTGGTTCCCAGTTTGCGGCAACCACGAGTATCGCGGCAATACGCAGGCTTTCATGGACTACGGCAAGGTGAGTCGCCGATGGATGATGCCTGCCAGGTATTATACTAAGGTGTTCAAGCACGGCAACACTTCCGTGCGCATTGTGATGCTCGACACAACACCGCTCATCGACTCTTATCGTAAGAATTCGAGCGTCTATCCCGACGCCTGCAAGCAGGACGCTGAGGCGCAGCTGGCGTGGCTCGACGAGACGCTGCGCAACGCCAAGGAAGACTGGGTGGTTGTGATGGGTCATCACCCGATATATGCCGACACCAACAAGAAGGAGAGCGAGCGTCTCGACATGCAGAAGCGTCTGCTGCCCGTGCTTCACAAATATAACAACGTGGCTATATACGCCTGCGGACACATCCACAACTTCCAGCACATACAGAAGAAGGGTGACAATATCGACTACGTAGTCAACTCGTCGTCGTCGTTGGCGCGTCACGTGAAGCCTACCGACGGCACGGTGTTCTGCAGCTCTGCCGACGGCTTCTCTGTGTTCACCGTAGACAAGAAGCAGCTGAAGATGTCGATGATAGACAAGGACGGAAAGATTATTCACACGATAACAAAGTCGAAATAGCATGAAGAGATTCTTATTCACAGCGGCACTCCTTACGGTTGCTACCTCTGCCATAACAGCGCACACGCTCGACGGCATCGTCAAGGACCACAAGACCGGCGAGCCGCTTATCGGCACCGTTATCAGAGTGAAGGAACTGCCAAGCGTCAGCACCACAACCGGTCTCGACGGCACCTTCACGCTGCGCGAGCTGCCCGACCGCGGCCGCTACACGCTCGTTGTCTCGTACATGGCGTACAAGACAAGAGAGATGGTGGTCGACGTGGCGAAAGACTATGACAAAGGCTCGGAGAAAGGCAAGGAAGGACAACTCATTATCGCCTTGGACGAAGACTTGCAGCAGTTGGGCGAGGTGGTTGTAACCGGACGCCGCGAGTATCGCTCCGACCGCAGCGCCGTCGAGACGGTGAAGAATGCGGCGAGCGTGCTCAACGTAATGAGCCAGCAGAGCATACAGCTCTCGCCCGACGTGAATGTGGCGAGCGTGCTTCAGCGCGTGTCGGGCGTGACCATGGAGCGCGACGCTTCGGGCGAGGCTTCGTACGCTATACTCCGAGGCATGGACAAGCGCTACAACTACACGCTCGTGAACGGTGTGAAGATACCGAGCCCCGACGACAAGAACCGCTACGTTCCGCTCAACATCTTCCCGTCTGACCTGATGGACCGCCTCGTGGTTTCGAAGTCGCTTACTGCCGACATGGAGGGCGACGCCGCAGGTGGAGTGGTCGACATGGTGATGAAGGATGCGCCCGCACGCTTCCAGTTGCAGGCTAACGCCGCCATGGGCATGAGCGACTACTTCTGGAGCGGCGCAAGAGACTATCTCACGACCAACCGCTCCGACTATACTCACCGTTCGCCCTACGAGGCGTTCGGCTCAGACTATAAGGCTTCGGCTTCCGACTTCAGGAACGGACCGGTGCAGCTGAAGAGCCATGCTACGCCGGCGCCTAACTTCATCGGCGGTCTCAGCGTTGGCGACCGTTTCTGGAACAACCGTATCGGCGTGATGCTTGCCGGAAGTGTGCAGAACATCTTCCGTGGCACGGAGCGTACATACAACTCGGTGAAGATGGCGTCGGGCGAACAGGCTATGTATATCTCCAACCTCCACCACCGCTACTACAGCATACACGACTTCACGGCGGGTCTGCACGCAAAGCTCGACCTCTCGCTCGCTAACCACAAGATAGAATGGTACAACATGTACGTGCGCACCAACTCGAAGGGCGTGCGCTACGACAACGGCGTGAACACCGAGTATATCGCTGCCGACTCGTACACGCAGGACGACGAGCTGCGCTCTATGTCTGCCACGCAGAGCATCTTTGCCACCAACCTTAAGGGCAAGCATCACCTGACCGAACGCTTCACGGTCGACTGGTCGGGCGTGTTCTCGCAGGCAAGAGCCGAAGACCCCGACCGCACCTACGTGACGCTTACTAACACCGTTGGTCGTAGCGCCGGCGCTGAGGGCGACGCCGTGTCGGGCGATATATGGAGCCAGGAGAAGAACATCCTGAAGACGCTGCCTAAGAGTGCGGAACGCCGCTTCCAGCACAACAAGGATACCGACTGGGCGGGCTACATCAACCTCGCTTACGACACACGCTTCGGCGACAAGCTGGACGCTTTGTGGAAGGTTGGCGCGCAGTATCGCCGCAAGGAGCGCAGCAACCGCTACTACTCGTACGTCTTCAACCCGGCTAACATATCGCAGCAGCTCGACGGCAACGGATACGAGCAGTTCGCCAACGTCGATTGGGTATGCAAGACGCCTTACTCGCAGGCGTCTCAGCTCAACTACGACTCGAAGGAGCACATCGGCGGAGTCTACGCTATGGCTACGCTGAGCAGCGCTCTCGGAGAGCTGAACGTGGGCTTACGCGCCGAACATACCAACCAGATATACACCATGCTGCAGCACTTCCGCAACATGGGGCAGGTGGGCGAGCAGAGCTACTGGGACTATCTGCCGTCGGCTTCAGTGAAGTGGACACCGACAAAGAAGATGAACGTGCGCCTCTCTTACTACCGTTCTATCAACCGACCTGGATTCTACGAGATTGTGCCCTACCAGATACAGGGCGAGGAGTATCAGGAGAAGGGAAACCCTGAGCTGAAACGCGCCCGCATCGACAATATCGACCTGCGCTGGGAGTGGTTCCCGTCGAGCACAGAGCAGATTCTCGCAGGCGTCTTCTACAAGTATCTGAAGAACCCGATAGAACAGGTGTTCGTTACGTCGGACGGCAAAATCGGCGCCGGAACAGACGCCTACTACATGCCCGCCAACCTGGGCAACGCGAAGAACATGGGCTTCGAGATTGACGTGATAAAGTACATACGCCACTTCGGTGTGAAGGCAAACTACACCTACACCCACTCGGAGATTACCACTTCGAAGCGCCAGTACAAGGAAGGCAGCGCAGAGTATAAGACGGGCGTAACGCAGACTCGTCCGCTCGTGAACCAGGCGCCGCACACAGCCAATCTCTCCCTGCTCTACAAGGACACCGAACATGGCTGGAACGCACAGCTTGCAGCCTCGTTCACCGGCACGAAACTCGCACTTGTGTCGCCGTTCAAGGACGCCGACCAGTGGGACAAGGCGATGTTCGGACTCGACTTCAGCGCAGAGAAGAAGTTCCACAACGGCATCTCGCTCTTCTTCAAGGCCAACAACCTGCTCGACGCAAAGCGCGAGCGATACCTCAAGACCGTCAACCAGAGCAACCTCGAGTATGAAGGACAGAAGAGCGACAAGACCATCGTTGGCACATACCGTTACGGCAGAACTTTCCTGCTCGGCGTGCGCTACAAACTCTAATTTGTCACCACCTCATATCTCACCACCTCACCATAACAACACCTCATATCTCAACACCTCAACACCTCACCACCTCACTATAACAACATCATACAATGAAGAAGATAAACACAATGGCCGGTATGCTGCTCGCTGCAGCAACGGCAATGTTCTCAGCGTCTTGCGAGAACGACAACATCAATCCGTACGATTATGCAGGCAACAACGGCAACGCCAACCAAGGTTCTACAAACGTCATAAAGACCGCCGTGGCGGAGTATCCTGTAGGCTCGCTCGTGTGGTCGAACGACACCACGCTGAGCGAGAGCGTAGAGATACCCGTCGGCACATCGCTCTATATAGAGCCGGGCGTGACGGTGACGTGCAAGGCTGACGTGCAGGTGCCTGTAGAAGTGGTGGTGCTGGGCAACCTCTACTGCCTCGGTACAGAAGAGAAGCCCGTCACCTTCACCTCCGACCGCAAGAAGCCCGAAGCCTGGGGCGGCATCATCTGTGGCTACAACTCGGAGGAAGTGGTGCTCAACCATGTAGACATAGCCTACGCCGGCGCCACGCCTACCGAGTCGTCGGCATCGTTCCAGAACAAGCTCTTCAAGACCACCATCGACGGCGGCGTGCCGGCCTTCCACTTCTGCAACGTCAACGGCAAGTTTGTCATCGCCAACAGCTTCTTCCACGACAACTACAACGATCAGACCTACTTCACGGGCGGCAACGGCGTGATCGTGGGCAACATCTTCGCCGATTCGGGCAACGCTGCCGACGGCGGCGAGGCGATAAACGTGAAGGCGGGCTGCAAGCTCGACGTAGCCAACAACGTGATATACAACGCCTGCACCAACGCCTTCAAGCTCTCCAACGCCGGCAACAGCGAGGTGGTGCCGCTCACCGACATGACTGTCTACAACAATACCATCGTCGACTGCGGTTGGCGACGCTCGAAGAATAAGAAGGGTGGTTCGGTATGGGTGGAGAAGGCTGCGCGACCGGTGTTCGTGAACAACCTCTGCTACGACTCGCGCTTCGGTCTGAAGCAGCCCAAGCAGGACGGCGCCGACATGGAGCACAGTCGTCTCACGCCCAACTACTACTACGCTTCTACCGCTACCGGCGTGGAGCAGATGGCAAAGGGCGCTTCGCTCGGCATCTGGTTCGACACAGACATAAAGAGCGCCACAGCAGGCCAGTTAAATCCGCTCTTCAAGAATTTCAAGCAGAACGCCGGCATGGACATCAACTGCGAGGTCGACGACCCCGAGAAGGGCGCTCCGCTTGCTTTCGATAAGGCGTGGAACTTCGACCTGCAGCAGGGTAGCCCCGCTCTCTCGGGCGGTGTGACCGACTTTGTGCGCATCTTCCCGAACGGCATCCCGTTCTTCGGCATGAAGAAGGTGAACTTCCTCGACAGCGCTAACGACCAGAACTACTACTTCTCGGCACCACTGCCGCAGCCACGCTTCGGAGCGTGGCTGTAAAGCCGATTATTACTGTCCGGTAAAACTAATCTTTTGTTTCTTTGCAATTCTTGTATATGTCTTCAGTTTGCACTACCTTTGCATACCTTTTACACAAAGTAACGAAAAACAAGCAAGGATATGAATAATCTGATGAATATGGCGCGTAAGGCGATGGCGATAGCGGCGTTCCTTACGCTTTCTGTTGCGACTGACGCAACGGAAGTAGTGTACAGGATTGTGGAATAAAACAAGCAGACGGCTGAATTTGAGATAGCGGCTTGCGGAATGGTGCCGCGCAACTCGAGGGTTTACTTCGAGAACGAGTTCGGCGCAACCACTGGCAACCGTTACAACCAGATACCGCGCAACGGTGCGGCGGCTGCCGACTTCGACGGTATGGACGAGTCGCACTATCTCGACGCAGTTGCCGTGCCCTCGACGGCTGACGTAATCAGTCCAGACGTGCTGCGCTTCACGCTTGACAAGACAGACACACAGAACTGGACCTTCACCGACCAGTACGGTCGAAAGCTCGGCGCAACAGGCAAGCAGCAGCTTGCTTGGAACGAGGGCGCAACCGAGTGGACCGTAAACCTTGGCTACGACGGTGCGACAATAGCTCCCGCTGGCACCGAGTACGGCACGCTGCGCTACAGCACTCCCGACAACAGCTACGCACGCTTCAATCTCTACACCTCGAAGTCGCTCCCTCTGCCATTCCTCTATCGCAAGGGCGAGCAGAAGCAGCCCGAGCAGTCGCGTTCGCTCGCCTTCGCTGAGGAGGAGCAGACCGTCTCTCTCGACGCTGCACACATCGGTCTGCGCCCAACGTTGCTGCCGAAGACCACAACCGACAAGCGCCTTCGCTGGACAAGCTCCGACGAGAGCGTTGCAATCGTAGCAGGCGGCTTCGTAACGCTTCTCGGCGTGGGCGAAACAACCATAACTGCCGCTGCTTTCGACGGCGGAGCTGAAGCAACCATGCGCCTCGTCGTGACCGAACCGACCGCCATCAACGGCGTAATATCTGACGCAAAGATGCAGCGCCCACGCAAGGTGCTCAGCGGCAACAAGGTCGTCATCCAGACGGAGCAGGGACGCTACGGCGTTGATGCGGCGATGTGGTGATGTGTTGAGATGTTGAGGTGGTGATGTGTTGAGGTGTTGAGGTGTTGAGGTGGTGATGTGTTGAGATTTGTAGATTTCCATTGCATAAAAACAGCTAAATCTTGAACGGGGAAACAAATTGTTCATTGTATTCCAGTTCAAGATTTAGCTGTTTTTTGTCTATTACTGTTTTTCATGGCTTTTTACAGAATCGTTAGTCTGTTGTTTCCAACAACCATTTCCATAGCGGAATTAATTCTATAGTAAAGCCGTCTTGTTCCAAAACTCTCTCTTCATCCTTTGTTACAACTATCATTCTTTTAAGAGGTTGAATAGCAGCCAATTTTAGTAATCCGTCTACTTCGCGTTTGGCCGTATCTGCATTATTCATTGAGTAGGAAACCTGAATTGCTGTTTCTTCGTCGGGTATTAAGAAGTCCACTTCTGCATTTTTGCTATTCCAAAAATAGCATCTTTCGCTATATTTCCGTTTTAGGTTTACGGCTACAATATTCTCCAACAAAGATGTTTCGGCATCTACCAGGAAAAGGTGCAGCAAGCCGTTGTCGATGAAGTAGTACTTGCGGTTCGATTCCTTGTCTTGCAATTTGCCGTAAAAGTTTTCAAATGGGAGTATCAACCACGATTCGTTCATATATTCCATGTAATCGATGACAGTATCGGTACTGACTTTTTTACCTGTGCTACTAACAATGCTTGCAATACGATTGTATGATTGTGGCTGTTTTACGCTTTCTGCAATCTTGCGTATCATTACGCGTAGTGCGAAGTCGTTTCGTATTTTATATCTTGCCACCAAGTCACCAAAGAAAATCTTGCTGAACAGGTTGCTCATCCATTGGCGTGGGTTTTTCATACCGACGGTTTCAGGCAAACCGCCATGTTGAAAGTATATGTCGGCAAGTTTTACAATTTCTTTGTTGTGTGTATAAAGTGCATTCTTTGTATGCAAGTCAATGCCGTTAGCTTTCAGATACTCTGCGAATGAATACGGAAAAACCTCATGAATCATATATCTTCCACCAAGTGTAGTTGCTATTTCGCTACTTAGCATTTTGGCATTGCTACCCGTGATGTACACTCTGTATTTCTGGTCGGCAAGTCTGCGTGCAAACTTTTCCCACTTGTCTACCAATTGAATCTCGTCCAAAAAGAATATAGGGCGGGTGTCGTACATTTCTTCATAGCAGGTTTTAATCAAGTCGAGGTCGCTTATGTCTAATGAATCTATACGGTCGTCCTCAAAGTTGAAGTAAAGAATCTCTTCAGCTTTATGTCCTTGCTCCATTAATTGTGCTATGTGTTGGAACATCAGATATGACTTTCCTGCATGGCGTAGTCCTGCGAATACGTAATTCAGTCCGTCCTGCAATTCCACATTACGTTTCACAAGTTCAACTTGTGTAACATATCTCTGATATTCTGCAATTAGTATCTTTATTAAATCCTTTGTCATTCCTTTTATTTTTATAGTTTTGTCAGAATAAATTAGTAGAATTATGTGCAAAGATACTAATTTTATCGAATATACTCGATAAAATAGTTGTGTTTTTATCGAATATACTCGATAAAATAGCTGTGTTTTTATCGAATATACTCGATGAAATGAATATGCTCTTCCTTTTATAGGTGCGCCATACACCATGCGAATGCCTCCGCTGTGCGCTCGGCTTCGGCGCCGAAGTGTCCGCCTTCGTGCCAACGCAGGGTGACGGCGGTGGGAGAGAGCTGCTGGCAGAGCAGAGCGTACTCGGCACGCACGCAGTCGCCGATGCGCTTCATGCGCTGGTTGCGGCAATGCTCCTCGCGGTCGCCGAGAGAGAGGTGAATAGGTGTTGTAGTGGTGATATGTTGAGGTGTTGAGTATTGAGTGTTGAGTGTTGAATGTTGAATTGTTGCCTGTGGCGAGAGTATAGGGTGCGCAGCGGCATATTCGCCCCAACCCTTAATCCAGAGCGAAGGCGATGCGGCGGCAACGGCGGTGAAGGCGTCGGTGTTGCGCGCAGCCCAAAGAGCGAAGAGTCCGCCGAGCGAGTAGCCACCGATGATGCAGGGCAAAGCGCCGAAGCGCTCGCGGAGCCACGGCAGCAGAGTATGCTCTATGAAGCGGAGCGTGTCGGGAGCGTGTCTGCCCACCTCGGCGTCGCGCGACACAGCATCGTCAGCCCACGGCATGAGGGCGCGCGCCCACTCAACGCAGTCGAAGAAAACCATGGCGAAGCCCTTGCCGCTCGCCTGTGCTATCAATTCTACTTCGCGTCGCACACCGTCGTTCTTCTCCTCGTGGCGCGCCGATGGCTGTATGAGCAGCACCTGCGGCTCGCCCACGATGAAGAGTTTGCAGGGCGTTTGTATGTTATGGTGTTCTGTAAGGATGGTGCTTTTGCTGGACATAATGGTTGGAGTTTTTATGGATTAGCAAAGTTAATGTTTTTGTTGGATATATGGCTGCTTTTGATGGGTAAAATTAAATGGCTTGTTGGTTGATTGGTTGGTTGCTTGGTTGGTGCAGCGGACGGAATCTGATCGGACGGCGGACGGAATCTGATCGGACGGCGGACGGAATCTGATCGGACGGCGGACGCGCAACGATGACAAAAGCATAGGGTGAAGAGCAAAAAACTGCTCATGTATCTGCAACAAACTACGCCTGCGTATATAATAAAATGTGGAAATGTACGTTATTAATAGACGTTAAGCACTTTTGAGGCTTAATGCAGACAACAAAACAACGAATAAAACGTACTGAAAAATGATTGATTATATTAAGGGCGAACTGGCGGAACTCACTCCGGCGCAGGCCGTTGTTGAGGCTTACGGCGTGGGTTACGCTCTGAATATCTCGCTGAACACATACGAGGCGATACAGGGCAAGGAGAACGTGAAACTGTTTGTACACGAGGCGCTTGTCACTGGCGGACGCGACGACAGCTACACTTTCTACGGCTTCGCTTCTAAGCAGGAGCGCGACCTCTACCGACTGCTCATCACCGTGTCGGGTGTGGGAGCCAACACGGCGCGCATGATTCTCTCGTCGGCATCGCCCTCGGAGCTGTGCAACGCTATCTCCACGAGCAACGAGCGCGTGCTGAAGAGCGTGAAGGGCATCGGACTGAAGACCGCGCAGCGCATCATCGTCGACCTGAAGGACAAGATTCTCTCGCTGGGCATAGCGCAGGAGGTGGCGGCAGGAACCGCTACGGACAGCACTATTCCCGTCGACGTGCGCGACGAGGCGGTGGCTGCACTCACCATGCTCGGCTTTTCGCCCGCACCTACGGCGAATGTGGTTACGGCGATTCTCACCGACGACGCCACGCTGCCTGTTGAGCAGGTGGTGAAGCTGGCGCTGAAGCAGATTAAGTAGACAAGTAAACAAGCTGATTTTGAATTTAACTAATATCATATACCGATTTTTAAAGCGTAGGCTGCAGGCGATTCGCTCGCTCGGCACTGCCCGCGCGTTTGTCGTCGTAATGGTTATGGCGGCACTGGCGTCGTATGCCATCACGCAGACGCCGCAGAACCCGCAGCGCAAGCTCTCTGTGCGCAAGACGCGCGACGCAGTTCCGCAACGTAACGGCTCCGCTGGGCGCATCGACTCGCTCGTCGTGAAGGCGCAGCCCAAGCTCGAGAACGAGGACTCGATACCCGACTCGCTGCTGCATCCGCGCTGGAAGATACAGCGCACGCTGCCCATCACGCTCGACGACCTCGACCAGAATGCCGCCGACCTGAAGCGTCCCGACAACCTGAAGCAGGACGTGGTGTACAACGACTCGCTCGACCGATACATCATCGGTTCGAAGATATCCGACTCGTACATCAACGCCCCGTTTATGATGACGCAGGACGAGTATCGCAAGTGGAGCGAGCGCCGCATGATGAACCAGTTCTTCCGCAAGAAGAACGACGAGATCTACCAGGCTAAGGGCAAGGAGAAGTTCGACTTCACCGACATGCACTTCGACCTCGGACCGGCTGAGAAGATATTCGGTCCTGGCGGTGTGCGCATCAAGACGCAGGGAACAGCCGAGCTGAAGTTCGGCGCCACGATGAAGAGCATCGACAACCCGTCGCTGCCCGTGCGCAACCGCAAGACCACCACGATGGACTTCGACGAGAAGATAAACGTGAGTCTTAACGGACGCGTGGGCGACAAGGTGAACATGAACCTCAACTACAACACCGACGCTACGTTCGACTTCGACGCGCAGAGCCTCAAGCTGAAGTACGACGGCAAGGAAGACGAGATAGTGAAGCTCATCGAGGCAGGCAACGTGTCGTTCCCCTCCAACTCGTCGCTCGTACGCGGAGCATCTTCGCTCTTCGGTCTGCGCACCGACCTGCAGTTCGGCAAGCTCAAGCTGCAGCTCGTAGCCTCGCAGAAGAAGTCGTCGTCGAAATCGGTGTCGTCGAAGGGCGGCAAGCAGTTCACGCCGTTCGAGATAGACGCCGCCAACTACGAGGAGAACCGCCACTTCTTCCTCGCGCAATACTTCCACGACCGCTACGACGAGTCGATGCGCTCGCTGCCTAACCTCACGTCGGGCGTGACGATCAACCGCGTGGAGGTGTGGGTGACGAACAAGTCGGGCAACACATCCAACACCCGTAACATCATCGCCCTCACCGACTTGGGCGAGAACAACCGCGTGTCTAACAGCCTCTGGAGCGTGACTGGACAGCCCGTGCCTGCCAACGCCGCCAACTCGGAGTATGCAGCCATGACATCGCAGTACGCCGCCGCACGCGACATCGATCAGACCTCGACCGTGCTCGACGGAATACCCGGCTTCGTGGGCGGAGCCGACTACGAGAAGCTGGAGCGTGCGCGCCTGCTCAACTCGTCTGAGTACACCGTGAACAAGGCGCTGGGCTACGTCTCGCTGAAGACATCACTGCAGACCGACCAGGTGCTCGCCGTGGCTTACGAGTACACATACGGCGGTGTGACGTATCAGGTGGGCGAGTTCGCGTCGGACATCACCGACTCTAACAAGGCGCTCTACGTGAAGGCGCTGAAGAACACCAGCAACAATCCGCATCAGGGCAACTGGGGCCTCATGATGAAGAACGTCTACTACCTCGCCTCGTCGGTGGAGAAGGAGAAGTTCCGCCTCGACGTGAAGTTCCAGAGCGACACCGCCGGTGTCTACCTCACATACATACCCGAGCCGCAGGTGAAGAACCAGACACTCGTAAAGTTCCTCGGAGCCGACCGACTCGACAACAACAACAAGGCGCATCCAAACGGCTACTTCGACTACGTGGAGGGCTACACCGTGACGAACGGTCGAGTGTTCTTCCCCGTTGCCGAACCGTTCGGCAGCTATATGTACGAGACGCTTCTGAAGAACGGCGTGGCGGCAGACAAGGCTGAGAAGTACGCCTTCACCGAGCTGTACGACTCTACGAAGACCGTTGCGAAGCAGATTGCCGAGAAGGACAAGTACGTGCTCATGGGACAGTTCCGCGGCACATCGGCTAACGTAATCTCGCTCGGCGCATACAACATCCCGCAAGGCTCGGTGGTGGTTACGGCAGGCGGCGTGACGCTCGCCGAAGGCACCGACTACTCGGTCGACTACTCGGGCGGCGAGGTGACCATCCTCAACCAGAGCATCATCGACGCCGGCACCGCCGTGAACGTGTCGCTCGAAAGCAATACCGACTACGGACAGGAGCGCAAGACGATGTTCGGCATGAACTGGGAGTACGACTTCTCGAAGGACTTCCAGCTCTCGGGTACGTTCCAGCACCTCTCCGAACAGGCGCTCACCAACAAGGTGAACATGGGATCGGAGCCGCTCAGCAACACTATCTGGGGCTTGAACATCAACTGGAAGAAGCAGAGCCAGTGGCTCACGAACATGCTCGACAAGCTGCCCTTCCTGCATCTCACACAACCGTCGAGCATCTCGTTCTCGGGCGAGTTCGCGCAACTCATAGCCGGACAGAGCAGCGGCACGCAGGACAACGCCTCGTACATCGACGACTTCGAGAACACCAAGAACACCATCGACGTGTCTACACCTACGTCGTGGATAATCTCGTCGGTGCCGTCGATGTTCCCCGAGTCGGGCGACAAGTCTACGCTGCGCTCGGGCTTCAACCGCTCGCGCCTGGCGTGGTACACTATCGACCCACTCTTCACACGCCGCTCTTCGTCGCTCACGCCGAGCCACATCAAGAGCGATCTCGACCAGCTGTCGAACCATTACGTTCGCGAGTTCTACGTCAGCGAGCTGTTCCCCAACCGCGACCAGAGCGCATACAACGGCAACTCGTCGATGCTCAACATCCTGAACCTCGCTTACTACCCTAACGAGCGCGGTCCGTACAACTTCGACCCCGACCTCAACCCCGACGGCACACTCAACAATCCGCAGAAGCGTTGGGGCGGCATGATGCGAAAGCTCGACACCAACGACTTCGAGGCGGCTAACATCGAGTACATCGAGTTCTGGATGCTCGACCCATTCATCTACACACGCGAGCAGGGCGTGGCAGCCGACTACGGCGGCGACTTCTACATCAACCTCGGCGAGATGAGCGAGGATATTCTGCGCGACGGCAAGAAGTTCTACGAGAGCGGCATGCCCGTAGACGGCTCGCAGAACTTCACCACTACGCAGTGGGGTAAGATGCCCAACCAGGCTACCGTAGTGTACGCCTTCGCGACATCGAAGGGTTCGCGTGCGATGCAGGACGTGGGCTTCAACGGACTCAACGACGAGGAGGAGCAGAAGTGGGAAAGCTATCAGGACTTCCTCAGAGAGGTGCAGGGCAAGGTGAACCCTGCCGTGTGGGACTCTATCTGGGCAGACCCCGCAGGCGACAACTACCACTATTTCCGTGGTTCCGACTACGACAAGATGAAGGCGCCTATCCTGCGCCGCTACAAGTACATAAACAACCCGCAGGGCAACTCGCCCGACAACGACTCGCGCACCGAGAGCTACGACACATCGTACAAGTCGACGCCTGACGTGGAGGACATCAACCAGGACTACACGCTCAACGAGTACGAGAAGTTCTTCCAGTATCGCGTGTCTATCCGCCCCGAAGACCTCGAGGTGGGCAAGAACTACATCGTAGACAAGCGCGAGGACACCCACCAGCTGCGCAACAACAAGACAGAAACGGTCAACTGGTACCAGTTCCGCATACCGTTGCGCGACTACGAGAAGAAGTTCGGTGCTATCAACGACTTCACCTCGATGCGCTTCATGCGTATGTTCCTCACAGGCTTCAAGCATCCTATCGTGCTGCGCTTCGGAACACTCGACCTCGTGCGTGGCGAGTGGCGCGTCTACGAGCAGAACCTCGACAACTCGGCTTCCACTTCGGGCAAGCTCGTGGTGAGCGCCGTGAACATCGAGGAGAACAACGACAAGCAGCCGGTCAACTATATCCTGCCGCCGGGCATCAAGCGCGGACAAGACCCCACGCAGCCGCAGCTCGTGGAGAACAACGAGCAGGCACTTTCGATGAGCGTCACCACGCTCGGCACCGGCGAGGCAAAGGCGGTGTACAAGAACACAACGCTCGACCTCAGACAGTACAAGCGTCTGCAGATGTTCGTTCACGCCAACGCTTTCCAGCCCAACCAGACGAATCTTGAGGACGGACAGCTGTCTGTGTTCATACGTCTCGGCTCCGACTATAAGAGCAACTTCTACGAGTACGAGATTCCGCTGAAGCTCACAGAGCCTGGCAAATACGGACGCTACTCGGCTGCCGACGCCCGCGCCGTATGGCCCGAGGAGAACATGCTCGACATCGCCCTCTCCAAGCTCACCGGCTTGAAGAAGGAGCGCAACAAAGCCAAGGCAAACGGACAGGCTTCGTACAACCGACTCTACTCGGCGTACGACCCCGACCAGCCTAAGAACCGCATCTCGGTGATGGGTAATCCTACGCTCGGAGAGGTGAAGACTATGGTCATCGGTGTGCGCAACAACTCGGGAGAGGTGAAGAGTGGTGAGGTTTGGGTGAATGAGCTTCGACTGAAGGAGTTCAACAACTCTGGCGGCTGGGCTGCACAGGGCACGCTCAATCTGCAGCTCTCCGACCTCGGCACCGTCAACGTGCAGGGCAAGTACACCTCTGCCGGCTTCGGCGGACTGGAGGAAGGCGTGGCTCAGCGTTCTACCGACAACTACTCCAACTACACCGTGACGGCTAATGTGGAACTTGGCAAGTTCTTCCCCGACAAGGCGAAGGTTACGGCGCCGCTCTACTACTCGGTTACTAAGGAGAAGACATCGCCCAAATACAATCCACTCGATACGGATATGGAACTCGACGACGCTCTCGAAGCGGCTGGCTCTAAGCACGAGCGCGATTCGATAGAAAGCATCGCCGTGACAAAGGTTACGCAGACCAACTTCTCGCTGTCGAACGTGCGTGTCGGCATACAGAACAAGCGCCACCCGATGCCGTACGACCCTGCCAACTTCTCGTTCTCGTACAGTCACAGTCACAGCTACACCACCGGCGAGACTACTATCTACGAGCGCGAGGACAACTGGCGCGGTGCGTTCAGCTATTCGTGGTCGCCTATATACAAGGCTTGGGAGCCGTTCAAGAAGGTGAAGAGCCGTTCGAAGTGGCTCGACTTCCCGAAGAAGTTCGGACTGAACTGGCTGCCGCAGAACGTGGCATTCAACACCGACATCACGCGCAACTACTATGAGCTGCAGGAGCGCGACATGGAGTCGACCGAGAACCAGAAGCTGCCGCTCACGTTCTCGTCACAGTTCTTGTGGAACCGCGAGTTCAACCTGCGCTGGGACCTCACGAAGAACCTGCACATGAACTTCCAGAGCGCCACGAACGCAGAGATTGAGGAGCCTTACACACCCGTAAACAAGGATCTCTATCCAGATAGCTACACGGCTTGGAAAGACTCTGTGTGGACATCCATCAAGCATCTGGGCAGACCGTTGAAGTACAACCAGTCGTTCCAGGCGTCGTACAAGCTGCCTATTAATCTCATTCCGGTGTTCGACTGGATAACAGCCGACGGATCGTACAACGCTACGTACAACTGGATGCGAGGTTCTGACCTCGAAGACGGCACTTCGCTTGGCAACACCATCGCCAACAACCGCCAGATAAACATCAACGGACAGTTCAACATGGAGAAACTCTACAACCATGTGCCGTTCCTGAAGAAGACCAACGACCGTTTCAAGAAAGACAACTCTGCCGCAAACCGCCGCAAGGCGGAGGAGGCAAAGAAGAAGAAACGCGAGGAGGCGAAGAAGAAGCGCGAGGTTGAAGCAAAAGAGAAGGGTGCAGCCGACGGCGACCAGAAGACGAAGAAGAAGCCGCCGTTCGCAAACGACTCCAACCCGCGCGACTTGCTGGCAAAGAAGAAGGGCTTCGAGAAAGAGATAACGCTCATGCCCGACACCACTATCAAGGTGAACCACGGCAAACGCACGAAGCGTATCATAGTAAGCGGACGTACTGAGGCGGGCAAAGTGTTCCAGCTGAAGTACAAGCGTGTTGATGACAACAACATCCTTATATTAAATAAGGTGGACTCGGCAACGAAGATAAAGGTTTCGGTGATAGCGAAGGAACCGCTTGAGAACCAGAAGTGGTACCGTGCGGCGCAGAGCGTGGCTCGAGTGCTGATGATGGTGCGCAACGTGAGTCTGAGCTACCGCAACCAGTACGCCATGTCGATACCGGGCTTCAAGCCGATGGTAGGCAACATGTTCGGACAGGGTTCGGGCTACGGACCGCTGTCGCCGGGCTTGGACTTTGCGTTCGGCTTCGTGGGCGACTCGTATGTAGACAAGGCTCGCGAGAATGGATGGCTGATGGTGGCAGACTCGCTCGCTACGCCGGCTACGACCAACCTGACCGAAGACTTGCAGCTGAGGGCTACGCTCGAGCCTGTGCGCAATCTGAAGATCGACCTCACGGCGTCGCGCGCCAAGACAACGGCACGCCAGGTGCAGTACATGTACGCTGGCAACCCGACCACACAGAGCGGAACGTTCACCATGACAACGCTCTCGCTGCGCAGCGCGTTCGAAGGCTCGGGCAGCGCGAAGAACGGCTACAAGTCGGCATCGTTCGAGCGTTTCTGCAACTCGCTCGAAGGCTTCCGCAAGCGCGTCGAGGCACAGTATGCCGGTGCGGTATATCCTGCCGGATCGCAGCTTGCAGGCAAGAAGTTCGACGCGGCTAACGGCGGCGTCAACAAGTACAGCTCAGACGTGATGGTGCCTGCGTTCCTTGCAGCCTACACCAACATGGGCACGCAGATGTCGATATTCCCGACGCTGGCTCACCTGCTGCCCAACTGGACTATCAAGTACAGCGGACTGTCGAAGCTGCCGTGGTTCCGCGACGTGTTCAAGAGCGTCAACATCAACCACGCATACAAGAGCGTATACGCCGTAGGCTCCTACTCGTCGTACAGCACGTTCATGGAGTACATGGGCGGACTCGGCTTCATCACCGACGCCACCACAGGCATGCCTACGCCGAACTCTATGTACAACGTGTCGACGGTGAGCATCAACGAGTCGTTCTCGCCGCTGCTTGGCATCGACGTCACGCTGAACAACAACCTGACCGTTAAGGCGGAGTATCGCAAGACGCGCGTGCTGAGTCTGAGCATGACTTCGGTGCAGGTGAACGAGTCGTCGTCTAACGACTGGGTGATTGGCGCCGGCTACACCATTAACAACTTCAACCTCTTCGGAGGCGGCGGCAGCAACAAGCACCGCAAGGTGAAGTCGAAGCGTGACAGCGCAAGCAACAACTCGTCGCCGAGCCGCACACGCTCCTCAAACGGTGTGAACAACGACCTGAAGCTGCGTCTCGACCTGAGTCTGCGTAAGCAGGCGTCGATAAGCCGCGATATAGCCACGATGACTTCGTCGGCTAACAGCGGCAACACGGCGTTCAAGCTCGCCTTCTCTGCCGACTACACCGTGTCGCGACTGCTCACCATGAGCTTCTACTACGACCGACAGACCAACACTCCGCTGCTCTCGTCGAGCTCGTATCCGACAACAACACAGGATTTCGGACTGAGCATGAAGTTCTCATTGACAAGATAAACGAATTGAGAGTTGAAAATTTTCAACTCTCAATTTTAATTTATATCTTTGCAGAAGATAGGCTGCACCTCAGCATAACATTCAAGCAAGCTTGATGTTCTGCCTTCGGTTTGCACTATCTTTGCCCACATCATAAAGAATATCACATTATAATATATAGCGATGAAAGAATTTAAGGACATAAAGATAGCTGTAGCCGGCACAGGCTATGTCGGACTGAGTATAGCAACACTCCTTTCGCAGCACCACCATGTGACAGCCGTAGACGTGATACCCGAGAAGGTAGAGAAACTGAACAACCGCATATCTCCTATACAGGACGAATATATAGAGAAGTATCTGGCAGAGAAACAGCTGAACCTTGTAGCCACTCTCGACGGCAAGGCAGCGTATAAGGATGCCGACTTCGTGGTGATAGCCGCTCCTACCAACTACGACCCCGTGAAGAACTACTTCGACACGACGCACGTAGAGGAGGTTATCGACCTCGTGCTTGAGGTGAACCCCGACGCCGTTATGGTCATCAAGAGCACCATCCCCGTGGGTTACACACGCAGCCTCTACCTTAAATACGCTAAGAAGGGCGTAAAGCAGTTCAACCTGATCTTCTCGCCAGAGTTCCTGCGCGAGAGTAAGGCTCTCTACGACAATCTCTACCCGAGCCGCATCATCGTAGGCTACCCGAAGCTGATTGAGGGCGAGAGCTACGCAGAGGAGAACGAAGCAATCCGTACCATCACCGACGTGGAGCGCATGAAGGAGGCTGCAAAGACCTTCGCTGCATTGCTGCAGGAAGGCGCTCTGAAGGAGAACATCGACACGCTCTTCATGGGCATGAAGGAGGCTGAGGCGGTGAAGCTCTTCGCCAACACTTATCTGGCGCTGCGCGTGAGTTACTTCAACGAGCTCGACACATACGCCGAGATGAAGGGTCTCGACACAAAGGCAATCATCGACGGCGTAGGTCTCGACCCGCGTATCGGCACCCACTATAACAACCCGTCGTTCGGCTACGGCGGCTACTGCCTGCCGAAGGACACCAAGCAGCTGCTCGCCAACTATGCCGACGTGCCCGAAAACCTTATCGAGGCCATCGTAGAGAGCAACCGCACACGCAAGGACTACATCGCCGACGCCGTTCTGCGCAAGGCAGGCTGGTACAGCTACAGCGAGAACAACCAGTACGGCGCAGAGGTGAACGCATGTGTCATCGGCGTATACCGACTCACCATGAAGTCGAACTCCGACAACTTCCGCCAGTCGGCTATCCAGGGCATCATGAAGCGCATCAAGGCAAAGGGCGCACAGGTGATAATCTATGAGCCGACACTCGAAGACGGCACAACGTTCTTCGGCAGCCGCGTGGTGAATGACCTCGAAGCGTTCAAGGCACAGAGCCATGCCATCATCGCCAACCGCTACGACGCTTGCCTCGACGACGTTGTCGAGAAGGTATACACACGCGACATCTTCCGCCGCGACTAACACTTCTGTTCTGCGACGCCGTGCGTAGGACGAATGTATAAACGAAATAGGAAAATCCCTACCTGCGAATATGGTTTTTCACTTGCAGGTAGGGATTTTTTTGTATAATTTTGCAAGTGAAAGTTAGACGCAATGCCGCCCTACTTCACAAACAAAAAGTGAAACAATAAAAACTCGAATATTATGAAACGATTAAGTACTTACCTCACACTCCTGGTTATGGCAGCATTGCCGTTCACCTTCACCAGTTGCGAAGAAGACTGGTACGACGGTTACGACTGGTACGACAAGCCTTACTACGACGCTACCGACTATGCTCTTGACCTTGCGCAGACGCTCAGCGGCACATGGGAGGGAACAATCATCAACGAATACTACAACGAGGATGGCGAACGCGAGCAGACCAAGTGCGACGCCGACTTCACCTTCGTGCAGTACCGCTCCGACGCCATCAATGGCACGGGCTACGAGACCGACTACGACGGTCAGGGCAACCAGCAGACGCTGCGCTTCAAGTGGTATGTGGACTATCGCACGGGCAATGTGAACATCGAATACGTGAGCAGCGGCTACCGCTTCCTGCTCGACGCCAACGGCAACAGCAAGTACTCGGGCTTCTCGCTCGACAACAACTACTTCGACGGCGTGATGGAGGGTGTGAACAACGACGAGTTCATCTTCTTCAGTCTCAACCGCGTCAGCGGCTACAACGCTCCGCTTAAGACCAAGGCTACAGACGGAGCTGCAAAGACAGTACGCTTCGGCAAGGGCGAGAGAAAGCAGATCTCCGACAGCGATGTGCCGGTGATGCTGCGCAGAAGATAAACGGTTTCGCAGCTATCCGTAGCGGAGGTCTCCGGCCTCCGCAGCACCAAGTCTGACAGAAATATATGTCTGACAGAAATATCCCTCATATCTGTCTGCATCCTCGTAATACTAACATTATAAGCAGAATAAAGGCTGATAGATGTCGCTTTTCGAGGCGATATCAATCAGCCTTTATTCCAGTCACAATTAGCTATCTTCCAGCTGCAATAAAGTTTCTTCTATCCTTATTCTTCTTATTCTTATCCTTCTTTACATTCTGTTCTTCTGACTGTCTCCTGCACCCGTACCCTTATACTTGCTTCTCGTAGTATTGAACTTGTAGCGGACTGTCAATGATATTTTGCTTGTTGAGAACTCATCGAAGACAGTTTCCTTCAGCTTTCCGTATTTTCCAATGATATGACTGTCGTTTGTGCCAAACACGTCGTTGACATAAAGCTGGAAAGTCAGGCAGTCCTTCAGAAAACCTTTGTATATAGACAGGTCGGTATTGAACATCGGCTTGTAGATGTAATGGTTTTCCTCGTATCCCTTTGTGATGTAAGTCATCATAACGGAGAACATCGCCCATTTCGTATCAAAGGTGTTGTTGAATCGGAACATCGTCACCGGTTTGTTAAGATGCTGTCCGTCTCTTGTCTCTAAATCGAACCATTGCTTCTCGACCATTGCCGACAGCATGGGATGCCAGATGCCGAAGGTGGGCTGCAAGTTGAGCGTAGAAGTCACATTATCGTACGATTTGCCGTTTATCATTCTCATCAATCCGATGGTGGAAATGTCCTTATACATCTCCACCGTCTGATAAATAGGATCGGTTACATGCTCATAAGTCAGGTTGAAAGTCAGCCATTTGTAGGCAAGGTCGTAACTTATGTTTCTTGAAATCTCTGAAACAAGAAACGGGTTACCGGTCTCGTATGTATAGTGATTGCTATACTGCACGCCGCTTCTTAATACCCAGTAGTTAGGTCGGTCGATGTCGGCTGCATAGCTCAGCTGCATCTGTACATTGCCGATTGGCATCGAAAGGCTGAGAGACGGAAACCACTCGCCATAAGTCTTGCTTTGCTCCGCCATATACTGACCATCGTCATAATATTTGAAGTCCACATTCTCGTATCTCAAACCCGCTTCCATGTTCAGCTTGCCGAAGTCGCGATTATAGGTTACGAACGCAGAAGCCATGCCTTCCTTTATGCGGTCTATTACATTGTCGGCAAGAGTGTTCGGGATTATGGCGTAGTTGGTATTGCGGTTTGTGAACGAATACTCGCCTCCTACCGACAAGTCACCACTCAAAAGCGGATAAGAGAGCACCATTTTGGAAGCAATCAATCGGTTGTACTTTGAAGTGGTACTGTTTACAAGTTGGTTTTGTATTTCCGAGTTTACCTCCTGATAATGCTCATCTATATTGTTTTTATTATTTCCTTTAGACCAAAACCAGTCGGTATTGAAGTCAATACCCAATTTGCCTACCTTGCCTACATAATATATATTACTTGACCAGTTGCTGTTCTGCCCAAACTCCGATCTGATAGAAGTATTGGTCTCCGTCAATACTTCATCTCTCAGCACAGATCCTTCTGTCTTTCCGTCTGTTTGCAGTTTAGGATTGCGCAAGAAACTAATGCTTGCTCCCAACGAATTATTGTCGTCAAACTGATAACTGGCATTCAAGCGAGAACTAAAAGTCTCGGTTTTGTTCTTCCAACGAGTTCTATCCTGCTGGTTCCATGTCTTGTCGAGATAAGTCATCTGCTGCAAGTCCTTCTCGTCTGGCGACGATTGTTTTGAGCCATAGGCATAGGCGCCAAGCTCCAATCCGTTCTTACGGTAATACATATTCAGCCTACCATATCCTCCAATGTTCTTTTTCTCGTCGTACGATCCTTCCGTCGTAGCGTCAAATCCGAAACCGTCGCCCTGTATCTTCTTTGTGGTGATACGTATAACAGCCTTTGTGCTTGCAGCATAACGAGCACCAGGGTTTGCGATTACCTCCACCGACTTGATGTTGTCCGAACTCAAGCGGTCGAGTTCACTTCTGTCCCTCATCTGCCGTCCGTTGATGTAGATGATAGGCTCGCCACGTCCGAACACCTTGATGTTACCGTTTTGTGCAGATACGTTAGGTATGCGGTCGAGCAGATGCTCCATGGTTCCTGCCTTTTCAAGTACAGACCCAGCAACGGTTGTTGTCATACCGCCATTCTTAAGTATGGTCTTAGGCAGCGACGACTTCACCACCACTTCTCCAAGCACCTTGCTGTCTGCCACCATCTTTATCACACCGGCATTCTCGCCTGTACAATCCTTCCATGCAGTCTTGTATCCTACAGACGTAACCTTGATTATTCCATTGTTGCAAGCCGAATCGAAGGCAAAATGTCCATCCTCACCGCTTACAACACCTTTCACGAAAGCAGAATCCTGTCTGTTCAAAAGCACTACATTGGCAAATGCCAAAGGTTCGCCCTTCTCATTAACAATCTTTCCCTTTATATCCTGTGCCATCATCGGTGTGATAGCCGAGAAGCATAGAAACGTTATAAGCGTTCTCTTATTCATAGTTTCTATTTTCTATTTCGCTGGGGCAAAAGTAAAAAAAACGCCAGAAAAGCAAGGGGGTGTATAGAATTTTTTTGGAAGAAAAGGGTGGATAATTCGCTCAAGATCTTTTTTATTGTATTTATGCAGTGTATAGACTGCATGTTTTTGGCGATTTATGCAGTGTATGGACTGCATAATTGTTGAAAATACGGTTTATATCATTTATTTATGCTATCTTTGCAATTAGAATAGTATAAATGCAAAGATTATGGACAAGAACGTTATAAAGCAAATCATACTTTGGCAACAGGATTTTGTTGGTAAAGTGAAACTACAAGGACGCAACATTAGTTTGGAGGAAAATGCAAACTATGTGTTGGTAGGTATTCGTCGTGCAGGTAAGTCGTACATGCTTTATCAGAAGATTCAGAATCTTGTGGCACAAGGACATTCCTTGGAAGAAATCTTGTTTATCAATTTTGAGGACGAACGTATCACTGACATCCGCAAAGAAGAGTTGTATCTCATACTTGAGGCTTATCGCGAGATGTTCAGCCATCAGCCTATCATATTTCTGGATGAAATTCAGAACGTAGAAGGATGGGAGCATTTTGCCCGCAGATTGGCAGATGAGAAGTATCGTGTCTATATCACAGGAAGCAATGCTCACATGCTTAGTCGCGAGATAAGCTCTACATTGGGTGGAAGATATTTGACAAAGGAGATACATCCTTTCTCTTTTGAAGAATATCTGGAGTACCAGCAGATACATCTTACGAAATTATGGGAACTGTCACCTGTAAAGAATGATGTATTGAGACTGTTTCCTGATTATTTCTATTATGGAGGACTGTCGGAGGTCTTCAACATGCAAGACAAAAAGTCGTGGCTTCAGTCGCTTTATCAAAAGATTTTGTATTCGGATATTGTTATAAGAAAAGGTGTAAGGAATGAGCGCAGCCTTCGCTTGCTTATAAGAAAACTGGCTGACAGCGTAATGCAACCTACTGCTATAAAACGCCTGCAGAACATATTGCAAGGAGATGGTACAAAAATAGCAAGAGAAACCATAGCTTCCTATCTCGATTATCTGCATGAGTCGTTTCTCACATTCAGCATCAGTTCATTCACCGACTCTATCGCCGAACGTGAGACGATAAAGAAGCATTACTTCTATGATAACGGCATACTCAACCTGTTTCTCTTCCAACCAGAGACTAAGTTGTTGGAGAATATTGTAGCCATACAACTTTACAAGAAGTATGGCGAAGACTTGTATTATTACAACAAAAATATGGAGGTAGATTTCTGTGTACCTAAAGCCGGACTTCTCGTTCAGGTGTCGTATCGCATGACAGAGAATGTAACACGAAACAGAGAAATCTCAGCACTGCAAAAAGTTGGAAAGTTTCTTAATGCAAAGAGATTCATGATCATAACTTACGACCAAGAAGAAACAATACCCTCATCCGAACTGGACATGAATATTGAGGTCGTGCCGGTGTGTAAGTTTTTGCTGGAAGAGGAGATGTTTTGATAAGTCAGAACAGATTGAAGTTGTAGGACTCTATATTAATAAAGCAAACTATAGGAACAGGATAGTGATAATCGGTCAAGCAAAAGGAGAGTGTAAAATAAACTGTGTCAGGCTATAATAATAATAGTTTAACACAGTTTT
>ERZ780090.134-NODE-134-length-30124-cov-19.0192_pt1 | contig 30124 bp, 23 predicted proteins | sample MGYA00433086_ERZ780090 | MGnify/ENA primary metagenome ERZ780090 (study PRJEB29588, sample SAMEA1972002) | human gut metagenome | biome: human gut; feature: human-associated habitat; material: faeces | place: Denmark | collected 2008/2010 ...
ACGATCTGTTATAGAGCTGATGGTTTCGGCTGAAAGGGTTGTGTTAAACTCACGCCATCGGTTTGAGCGCTGACATTGAGAGGCAACATTCAAGCCATGGCAAAATATCCTCTCTATAACTTTTTCTATAATATTTAAACTCTACGCCGTTTAAGGATTCTTTACTGGGCTCATCCCCATTAAGTGTAAGATAAAGAAGTCTTAATTGGTTATCGGATAGTTGTAAGTCATTCCGGGCAAATTGATTATATCGGAACATTTGACAGAATTGATCTCCTGCATATATTTTATTCTCTATGACAATGGTTTGCTTGTTCTTATCTTGAACCATCAAATCAATTCTACCTCCCGTAGTATAATCAGCTGAAATATTGCCTATATTATACTCAACATATACTTTGGCAGAATCAACATCAAACTCAAATGGATCACTTTCTCGTCTGATTACATAATTCAGAAAGGACGATAAGTATTTTGCAGTCATTCCATGACTTGCGCAAGGATTGAGCAGTTCTGCAAGAAATGCAGAATGAAGACGAACCTCACTTGTAGCAACGCCAAGAATCTGAAAAATGTTGAAACAGTCACCTCTTTTCCATTTTTCTTCTTGACAAATGCGTTCAACAAATAGAACTTGTTGAAGTTGTTTAATAATAGATTCTACTTGTGTCATAATTTTCTTTTATCATATTTATTTCAGAAAGTATGTTTTCCTCAAAGGCTCCCGAATTCTTTAAATTCTTTTACACCAACCAAACATCAGAAGCTATTATATTATTTTACATATCTATTCACCATCCTTATACTTGTTCCACATCCTATTTACTTTTCCTGCAATCTCCCTACGTAGCCATAGCGGCTCGAGTACTTCGAGGTCTTCACCATTCCATAGCAGTTCCTGTTGGAAGTCGAATGTCGGGCGCACATGCAGTTCAAAGATGCTGTATTCATCTGTTTGCTCAGTCTCTTGTTGCGACTCATGCAGAGGAAGGTCGCGCAAGTAGTTAGCCTGACTGGTACTGACCTTGATTTTTACCTTCTCAATGTCGGTGCCATCGCCAGGAATTACACCTATACAACCATTGAAGTATTCCTGTGGATTGAACTCTTCAGGATATTCAAACGTGTGGCTCGAAAGGCGGAAGTCATGTATGCGGTCGAGACAAAAGACGAGGTCATAGCCTGCAGGCCAATTACGCCCCACCAAATACCAGCGCTGACGGAATAGCTTTACGCACAATGGCATCACGTAATGGTCGCGCGTATCATCTTTCCAATAGTTGAGATAGTTTATATGAATGAAGCGATTTTTCTTCATCGCGTCTATGATCAGTTCCAAATATTCCCTGCCACTGGGCACGTCTTCAAGGATAATTCTGTTCTTGACAGATTTGCTTTCAAGGAGAAAATTACTCACCGATAGCGTACTGAGCAACCAATTTTCAATACTTCCACTCTTCATATCCTCCACGTTGGCGATGTAATACCTATATGGAGCGGTCTTTTCGCAGTCTATCGACAATCCGAAGGTGTCGAAGATATTCCACTTCCACTTATGGAAAGTGCGCTTCAACATCTCCTCACCACCGCTCAAATCTATATTATCCATCCAGCGGCGGTTCAATTCCTCGAATGAAATCTTATGTGCTCGATAGATGGTCTCCACAATCCACACGAGTTTATTGGTTTGATTCAGTGCCATATTCGTACATTACTTTTATAGATAACGTTTCGGCTGCAAAGATATTGCAATGGTGTGTCTTTTTTGTTCATACCATCATAATCAATCTCGCTCTACAAGGTTGCAATTTTCAACCTTATAGGTGAGAGAAGCAGCTGCATAAAAGTTGGACCAATAATTTTTCGCCTAACTTTTCATCTGTTCCAGTCTCCCATGTATATTCTGCTTTGTGAAACTTATTTGCAAAGAACGAGACCAACTGACATAACTCACTCTTTTTCAACGGATATACTGATGCAGTAATAAACTGTAGCACAACCTTGTCATATTGTTTGCAATCAATCATTGCATAATCTTCAAACTCTCTGATTACACTTTCCACTCGCAACTCACCGTCATTAGGAAAAGAAATAATTCTTCTTTTTAAGACAGCACGTGCCTGTTGATTTTTGAGATTATCTTTCATTTCTACAAAGGTACTGATGTGAATAAAGTTAATGTTTTCGGTGTAGCTATCGTGATTGTAGGATATAATATGCTCTTATCCGGGAATGATTCCATATAGTCACTTAAAGGATGCATCATCTTTTCAGGAAGCGTTATCTTTTTCATCTCATCAGTATAGTCATTGGCTATGGTAATAGCCAAAATATACCTGCCATTTTCTTTTATATATATTGATTTTAGATGCGCAAGAGCTTCTCTTATGTCTTTTTTATACACATACGAGTGGATAGATATTACATTCCTTCCTCTTATAACTATTAAGAAATCAGACAAATCAAAGCATATCATACTATGCTTCTCTATACATATATTATACAGTTGCAGAAACTTTTTCAATTCGAGGTATGGATTGCTATCTGCCTGAAAAGACAATATAGAGAAAATGTCAGATTCTTCTTTGATACTGAGTTCAGGATTCATTGTTATTACGACATTCCTCCTTGCACGTGCATGTGTTTCTAAGATTTTATTAACGTTATCGGCTCCTTTGTCGGTAGACACCAACACGACATTAACATATACATTTGGGCTGTTCTTTATTGAATATATTCCTTCAGAGCGAAGCTCATCGATTACTTGCTGACTAACATAATCTGCTGCTATCAGTCGCAAAGATTCAAGTGCGATTTTTTCCATTTTATTAATGCTTATATCTTTATAATCATAAATACAGTGCAAAAATAAAATGGAGCTATGCCAACTGTGGGCACAACTCCATTTTATAATGAAATGAATTAAGTCACACTATAGCTTTTCTATGATACCACTTTTTTTAAGTATTTCAAAGCGGCTTCTCATGAAATCAAGCAATTTACCATTGCGCATATCTTCCAAAGTCTGAAGGTCGTCCCAATCAAACCAATTTTTATTCCATTCTCTTTTTTCACCACATAAATACGAAAATCCGAAAGGAAATTCATTCCATTTATCACCAAGTTTAGAAGGATCTTTCTCTACAGAGAACAAAGATTGCTCATCAGGAATGGTTGAGTTAATCTTAAAGATATTCTTCAACTCTTCTATATTTGAATAATCCCCATTAATAATAGACAACCCATATATCATTCCGCTATAGTCTTTATTTTTTCTTGAGTAATTTCCAATCACAAATCCTACTTGTGACTGATGCTTATTTTTTCCTACGAAAACCATCCACCCATTATCTTTATCCCAAGTAACAATATTTGTATCATATGGTTCTCTAAGTTCAAGGCCATATTCACCAGCCAAAGACAGCAACTCATTGCAGAACTCTCTTCTTATTGTCTCTTTAATATTTTGTACATTACGTAAGATTCCAAGAGTCGCATCTATATTTTTTGGTGCAAGCAACAGCTCTAATAATTCTTTTTGATATTTATATTCCATAATCTGTCTTGTATTCATTATATAGGTTATGTATTGTTTTATTACTTCGTGAATACGAGGGCAGTGTTTAGATATTTCCAAACACTTATTGAGCCAAGATATAATATTGGGCTTTTCATCCGATGGATCATAACTAAGAGTATGGTATGCTATTTTATTAGGACCAGTAGAATACTCAGAGGCACTTTGACCGGAAGGCGTGAGATAGATCAAGATAAAGTTCTCCCCATACTGTTCCTTTCCGTAATTGTAATATCGTTCAAGTTGCCTTCGTTGTTCCTGGGCAGGATTGCCATATCTGTCAAATTTATTTTCTATGATGATAGCATGTCCTTTATCGTCATTAATAAAGATATCAATCTCTCCTCCTGTTGACTTTCCATTCTCTGATATTTTTATTTCACCAATGTATTTGTCTTTATCTTCAATATTGCTTGAGGTAATATCATATTGAAAATTAGGATTCAATTTCCGTACAACCATATCTATAAAAGCTTTTAAAAAGCGATCTCCTACACCATGATTGGCATTCTTATCAAGAAGCATCCGTAGAATAGGTGTATGCAGATGCTCCTCTGGACGCGTAAAGTGTAAATTTTCAAAAACATTGAAATATTCACCTCTAGCCTCATTCTCTTTCTTCTCAGCCTTATCTTTCTGTAATATAATCTGAGCGTTTTGCAGTAATTGTTCTATTGTTTTTAGATTCATATTTTATTGGTTTTTCAGATAAAATCATTTGTTATCTTTAATCTTTATTAATATAATTATATCAGAATATTTCAAGTGTTCGTGATGTCGTTCCAAAGAACGCTTTAGGCTTTTAGTGGACTGTAATTATTTAAACAGATAATTTAGATAGCCATCTTTGAACTTCTTTGTTAAAGGATAGTTTTCTATTGTCATCTGTTGTTGATATGCTAGCAATAAAACATTCACTCAGTTTATCATCAAAAACTCCCATATCCACCATTGGATTCTTTATGAGCAGTACTGGCATACCTTCCATTAATGCCATTCCTACTTCTATATCATTCCAAGGTGTTGACATCCACTTGTTTTGCCAAATTTGTTCGTCCTTCGTATTTGGGCGGAATGTAGCCTCTTTAATACTTATTTGTTTAAATCCAAAGGCAACCATACCAACTGAATTCTTTATTTTTTCACGTATTCTATTCAGTTGGCCATAACAAGGGTAGTCGTCTTTTATATAATAATGGACATTATAGCCTTGGGCCTCCAAAAATGACTTGAAGTCTTTTGTAAGAAGTTCTTCTCCTTTTTCCATTATGCTTGGCATTGAGAAGAATATGCTCTTGCTTGATTCTAATTTATGTCCGGCTGTCACTCGGTCATCATTCAGGTACTTACCGTCAACAAGCTTTTCTTTTATTTTATCGGGTACGTGCAATGCGCCGGTAAAGTCGGCATTCTTCAAAAATACATTTTTAAACTTTACCCTTGTCAAATCCGCTTCTCTAAAACAACTGTTTGACAAATCAGAATTCTTGATTTGCGTACAAAATAAAATGGATCTGTAGAATATGGCTTTTCCTGATAGATTTTCCAAAAGTGCATAGGACAAGTCTGCTAAATAAAAATCCGTCGAATCAACTTTAATATTCTTATCATCCTTTCTACCCAGATATACATCCTGCAGATTTGTCTTTTGTAAATCCATATTGGATAAGTCCACAGCATAAGCCAAACCATCTGCCATAGTCTTTTGGAATATTCCTGTCGGAAGAACTTTCAACATTGAAGAAATCACATTAGCGCTTTCTTGAAATAGGAACAGATTGAATTTCTGTACCTTTCCATTAAAGAATCTTCTTATCATAATAGCAGAGGCTAATCTTACAGTGTTATCAGATGAAGATAGGTTTCCGACTATTTTATCAAAAGCCGAAACTTCTTCTGCACGTCTCGCCCTCTTGCTTTTAACGCCTAAGTAACTGAAAAAGAAGAAAGACAAAATAGCACAGATGCTTGTGAACAAAGCAACCAATGCTGGTATATAGGTAATTTTAAAAGCTTCCATGTTTATAGTAATGTTTTTGAGAATAGTACTTTATATATTTGATTAGTTAATATCGGTAATGTTTGTAAGGTTATATCGCCTTTACGATATATACGTCACTTCCAAATTCTTCGTGCCATTTAAAAGTATTAAATTTATTGCTTAGGAATAAATTTAGGCAAAGTTACAAAAAAATATATAAAACTCATAACCTACGAACAGAATAAATTACACAGCCTTTCTTTCTTCTCGTATTGAGTGGAAAGACTTTAAGAACTAATGTTCCTTTTTTTTATTATCTTTGTCGCAGATTTGTCGCAGCCTAAAACGAAAAAACGACATAACTCGTTGCTAAAGAACTTGTTATGTCGTTATTAGTTGCGGAGGCAGGACTCGAACATGCGACCTCCAGGTTATGAGCCTGGCGAGCTACCAACTGCTCCACTCCGCGATATTAACCATCGCAATCAGATTAACAATAGAAGTATTTCTGAATTGCGAGTGCAAAGGTATGACTTTTTATTGAAACCTCCAAATGTTTTTGCGATTATTTTTCAAAAATGATGCAAAAAGGCTAAAAAACAATGCAGAAAGGCTATTAAGCGATGGCTGAAAGGCTATTAAGCGATGGCTGAAAGGCTAAAAAGCGATGCTGAAAAGGCTTGAAAATTATATTTCGAGAATCTTCTTGTGGCGCAGTTCGTTCAGTTGATGCAGCAGTTTTAGGCGTTCTTCGGTGAGCCGTCCTGCCTTGAACAGCTTTTTGTTATACTTCCACCAGTTGAGCAATGCGCGGTTTTCTGTATGTTTCTTGTCGGGGAGCTGGTGGTGCTCCTCAAGATAAATACGGAGTTCATTGTAATGAGCTAACCATTTTACATCGTGTTTCGTTCTCATAATAATCAGTGCTTGATGTCAAAACTCAGAGATTGGAAGTTTAGACAGGTTTAGTTTTTATTTAATAATGTGAAAGACTGACTGAAACAGTCATGGTGCAAACAGAGAATTAGTGGTCGTAAAAGTACAAAAAAGGTGTGAATAATGCAAAACAATTACACAAAAATAATCGTGATGTAAGTAATTTCGAGTAACTTTGCATAGAATAGGTGGGGTAAAACTACACCATGCCAATTAAAAGCACAAGAAACTTGCAATAATTCGATAAACCACAATGACAAATCAATATAAAGACAAACCATACAACGACTACGGACAGTGGATACGTCAGCGTTTTCCGTTCCGTGTGCAGAAGATCTCGGTGGACGCCGGCTTCTCCTGCCCGAACAGAGACGGCACGATATCGCACGGCGGTTGCATTTTCTGCGACAACCGCACGTTCAATCCGTCGTACTGTCAGCCGTCGAAGTCGATTGCGCAGCAAATGGAGGAGGGGAAGGCGTTCTTCCGTCGCAAGTATCCCGACATGAAATACCTTGCCTATTTTCAGGCGTACAGCAACACCTACGCACCTCTCGACGTGCTGAAGCGTCGCTACGAGGAGGCATTGGCAGTTGAGGATGTCGTTGGACTGGTGATTGGCACCCGTCCCGACTGCATAAGCACCGAGTTGCTCGACTATCTGGAGGAGCTGAATCGCTGCACGTTCCTCATCGTGGAGTACGGCATAGAGTCGGTGAATGACGACACGCTGCGCCACATCAACCGTGGGCACAACTTCGAGTGCAGCCGACGAGCCATTGAACTGACGCACGACCGCGGCATACTCACTGGCGGACATATCATCCTCGGACTGCTCGGCGAGGACCGTGAGGAGAACATACGCCAAGCCTCGATAGTGTCTGATCTGAAGCTCGACATTCTGAAGATACACCAGTTGCAGATTATCCGTGGCACGCAACTTGCCGACGAATACATGCAGCAGCCTTTCAAACTCTTCACGCCCGACGAGTATATCGACACCTGCATAGCCTACCTCGAGCGTCTGCGCAGCGACATCATAGTGGAGCGCTTCGTGAGCCAGTCGCCCGCCGACATGCTCATTGCGCCGAAGTGGGGGATAAAGAACCACGAGTTCACTAATCGCCTCGTGAACAGAATGAAAGAACTCGACACGTGGCAGGGAGCTTTTAAAAGTAAAAGAGTAAAAAAGTAAAAGAGTAAAAAGGTATTGTCGTAGGACAACACATCGGCGAAGAAAGAAAAAATGCAGAGTAAAATATTTGTCGTTACAACATAAAATAAGTACATTTGCAACAATTATATAATAATAAAAATGCATAATAATTAATACACACATGAGATCAATCCTGTCAACACTCGCATTCGCTGTCATCACCCTGACAGCCTGCGCACAGTCAACCCCCAGTACTGAGTACAGCATCAAGGGCACATGCCCCGAAGGTGTCAGTAAAGTATATGTAATAGACGTTAACGGCAGTCGCCCGGCGCTCATAGACAGCGCCACCGTGAAAGACGGCAAGTTTGCGCTGAAGGGCAACGCTGAGAAGGACGCTCTGCTCGGACTCACCATCACCAAGCAAGACTACTGCGCCTTCATCAACGACGGCACACCCCTCGTAGCCGACCTTGCTAAGAAGCTGCTCACCGGTTCTGAGCAGAACACGAAGCTCAACGCCTACGACCGCGAGATAGACGCCATCAGCAACGAGGAACAGGCGATCTACGCCCAGTTTACGAAGGCACAGCAGAGCGGCATGAGCGAAGCCGAGTTGCAGAAGCTCGCCGACGAGCTTGGTCCGAAGCTGAACGACATATCTGAGCGCAGAACGCTCCGTTGCCTCGAGATTATCAAGGAGAACAAGGACAACCTCATCCCCGTAGCGTTCGTCGGCAACGTGATGTACTACGTAGAGTATCCCGAACTGAAGGAGATACTCAACGACAAGTACGCCTACACCAATCACCCGGCGCTTGCCCCCGCACGCCAGTATCTCGCCATGCTCGCCAAGAAGGCAGCAATCATCGGCAAGCCCTTCACCGACCTCACCGAGAACGACGTGAACGGCAATCCGCACAAGCTCTCAGAGTATTGCGGCAAGGGCAACTACGTGCTCATCGACTTCTGGGCTTCATGGTGCGGTCCGTGCCGTGCTGAGATGCCGCACGTGAAGGCAGCCTACGAGAAGTACAAGTCGAAGGGCTTCAACGTTGTTGGTCTTTCGTTCGACAACAAACTCGAGAACTGGAAGAAGGCTATCGCCGACATGCAGCTCGACTGGGTACACCTCTCCGACCTTAAGGGCTGGCAGAGCGAGGCAGGTCAGGTATACGGCATACGCTCCATCCCTGCGAGCTACCTCGTCGACCCTACGGGCAAGATCATCGCAGCCGACCTCAGAGGCGAACAGCTTGAGGCTAAGCTGAAGGAAATTTACGGAGAGTAAGAAAAGAGTAGTGAACAAACAGAAACACCCCTCACAACACAAAAGGTTTTTATGGATAACAGCAAACAGGCTACTCTTGAGCTGGGCACAAAGCCTGTGGGCAAGCTGCTGATGCAGTACGCTCTGCCCGCCATCGCTGCCATGACGGCAGCGTCGCTCTACAACATGACAGACAGTATATTCATCGGACAAGGCTGCGGTGCACTCGCTATCAGCGGCCTTGCCGTTACATTCCCCCTGCAGAACCTCGCGGCGGCGTTCGGAGCCGGTGTGGGCGTAGGTGCCTCTACGTGCATATCGGTGAAGCTGGGACAGAAAGACTACACCACAGCCGAGCGTGTGTTCGGCAATGCGTTCACACTTAACGTCATCATCGGCGTTGCGTTCAGCATCATATCGCTCCTCTTCCTCGACCCTATCTTGCGCTTCTTCGGCGCCAGCGACGCCACGTTGCCCTACGCACGCGAGTATATGGTCATCACACTCGCCGGCAACGCCATCTCTCACATGTTTTTCGGACTGAACGCCATACTGCGTGCGGCGTCCAAGCCACGCTCTGCTATGATGGCGTCGATAATGACGGTGGTGCTCAACGCCATCCTCTCGCCGATATTCATCTGGCCGCTGCACATGGGTATAGGCGGAGCCGCCCTTGCCACAATCATTGCGCAAGCCACGGTGCTCTGCTGGCAGCTTAGGATATTCAGCAATCCGCAGTGCATCGTCCACTTCAGATGCGGCATCTACCGCCCCGTGTCGCACATCATCAAGAATATCATAGCCATAGGCATATCGCCGTTCGCCATGAACGCCTGCTCGTGCATCGTCATCATCTTCATCAACAAGGCGCTCACCTTCCACGGCGGCGACCTCGCTGTAGGAGCGTTTGGCATCACTAACAAGATAGCGTTCATCTTCATCATGATAAACATGGGCATGAACCAAGGCATGTTCCCTATTGCGGGCTACAACTACGGCGCACGCAACTACGACCGTCTGCTGCGCGTTCTGAAGTACACCATGACCGGCGCCGTGCTCATCACCACCGTGGGCTGGATAATAGCCCAGTCGATGCCCTATGAGTGCGCACGTTTGTTCACTTCCGACCAGACGCTCATCAGCATCTCCGAGCGCGCCATCACACTCACCATGATCACCTTCCCATTGGTAGGCGCACAGATGGCGAGTACGGGCTTCTTCCAGAGCATTGGCAAGGCGAAGATAAGCATGCTGCTCTCGCTCTCGCGCCAGCTTCTGTTCTTCCTGCCGGCGCTGCTCGTTCTGCCAAACTTCTACCAGACTGACGGCGTGTGGCTCGCGCAGCCTATCAGCGATGTCATCTCGTTCGTTGTGGCGATAGTGCTGCTCACGAAGTACATAAAGAAGTTCAAGGCGGCGCAGCCCGACGAATGTACCATTTAACCTAAAGCCACATTCATCAACTAAAGACATAAAGATATGAACAACGATAAACTGATAATCAGCGTCGGTCGCCAGCTTGGCAGCGGCGGCAGAACGATAGCGAAGATGCTCGCCGACGAATTCGGCTGCAAGTTCTACGACCGCGAGGTGCTCAGCCTTGCAGCCAAGGAGAGCGGCTTCAGCCCCGAGTTCTTCGAGAAGAACGACGAGCGCAAAGGCTTCCTCGACCAGATATTCCACATGCATGTGCCGTTCATCTCCGACTCGTCGTTCTACGACAACGGACTCTCGCAGGAGAATCTATTCCGCATACAGAGCGACGCCATACGCAAGGCAGCCGACGAGTCGTCGTGCGTGTTCGTGGGCCGCTGCGCCGACTATGTGCTGCGCGACAACCCGAACATGGTGACGGTGTTCATCACCGCCGACCTCGACGACCGCATCAGCAACGTCTGCAAGCGCCGCAACTGCTCGGCTGAGGAGGCGCGCAAGCTGATAGAGGACAAGGAGAGCACGCGCTCGTCCTACTACAACTACTACTCGGGCAAGACATGGGGTGCCAGCGCCAGCTACGACCTCTGCGTCAATGCGTCGCGCCTCGGAGCCGAAGGCACGAAGGAGTTCATTGCCGACTTCATAAGAAGGAGAATGAAACGATGAAGAAGATAGGCATAATCAGCGACACCCACTCTTACTGGGACGACCGCTATCTGAAGTATTTCGAGCCGTGCGACGAGATATGGCATTGCGGCGACATCTGCTCTACGGTGCTTGCAGAGCGCCTGGCAGAGTTTCGTCCGCTGCGTGCCGTCTGCGGCAACTGCGACGGCGGCGACCTGCGCCTTATGTACCCCGAGGTGCTGCGCTTCAAGTGCGAGGAGGTGGAGGTGCTGATGAAGCACATCGGCGGCTATCCGGGCAAGTACGACCCGAGTATACGCCGGCAGATTATGGAGCGCCCGCCGAAGCTCTTCATCAGCGGACACTCGCACATACTGAAGATAAAGAACGACCCGCTGCTCGGACTGCTGCATATCAACCCCGGAGCCGCCGGACTGCAAGGCTGGCAGACCGAACGCACCCTCGTCCGACTCACTATCGACGGCGCAACAATGAAAGATTGCGAAGTGATTACGCTGGCTACGCCGGGAAGGCACAGCGCTTTATAATATAAGGTATAAATAAAGAAAATCGCCCACAAGCTCAATCGAGTTTGTGGGCGATTTTTTTCGTAGCGGAGGTCTCCGGCCTCCGCAGCACCAAGTGCATAGCAAAGATTTCGCAGCTTGCTGCGGAGGCCAGAGACCTCCGCTACTAAGCCATTAGCTAACCTTATTCAGCTTCTTGATGATAGAGAAGATGAAGAGGGCAGAGATGAGGCAGATGCCAGCGAGAACACCCCAGATAGTAATGAGGTTGAAGTTCTTGCCCCACATGATGCCCGGCACCATAACGAGCTGGTTGCCGATAGCTGTAGCGCCGAACCAGAGACCCATCATAAGACCAGCATACTTCGGAGGAGCCACCTTAGTTACGAACGAGATGCCGATTGGCGAGAGCAGAAGTTCTGCGAAGGTGAGGATGAGGTATGTGGAGATGAGGAGGTTTGCACTTACGCGTGTGCCCTCAGTAGCCGGGTCGCCCTGTGTGAGCGGCAACTCAAGACCCATAGAGCCTACAGCCATCCATACGAAACCGAGAGCTGCAACGAGCATACCCAGACCGATCTTCTCGGGCGATGTCGGCTCCTTGCCGATCTTGTTGAGCCAAGAGAAGAGAGCCACGCTCACCGGTGTCAGCGCTACAACGTAGCACGGGTTGAACTGCTGGAAGATAGGAGCCTCTACCGCTACAGCGCCCTCAAGGTTGTTGTACTTGTAGAAGAGGAAGGCGATGGCTGCAACGATTACGCCGAACGAGATGCCCTTGCCCTTGCCGGTCTTGCTCTGAGCGAGACCGAAGCTGCCGTATACCACGAAGATGCAAGCCACGAGGTTCGTCACGTCGAACGCCATCGACTGCAGACCCTCAGAAGTCTTCAGCGTGAAGTCGCGAGCGAAGAGTGTCAGCGTATTGCCGTTCTGGTGGAACGCCATCCAGAAGAAGATAACCACAGCGAACACGAGGCAGAGGCACACGATGCGCTCCTTTGTCTCTGCCGGCGAAAGCTCGTTCACCTCCTTAGCTGGAGTCTTCTCGTCCTTCTTCTTTGTCTCAGAAGCCAGCACGTGCTTGTATGTGAAGCTGAAGATATAGTAGATGGCGATACTAACGATGAGCGATACGCAAGCCACGGCGAACGCGAAGTGGTAAGAGTCTTCTACAGATACGTGCATAGTATCCTGCGCCCACTTCATAATCTTGATGGCTGCGGTAGGAGCGAACATGGCGCCGATGTTGATAGCCATGTAGAAGAGCGAGAAGCCCGAGTCGCGGTTCTGCGAATACTTCGGCTCGTCGTACAGACGGCCTACCATAACCTGCAGGTTGCCCTTGAACAGACCGGTTCCGAGAGCGATAAGGATGAGCGAAGCGCCCATTGCAGCGATGGCAACGGTGTCCTTGCCAAGAGGCAGCGAGAGCACGAGGTAGCCGATGAACATGATGAAGATACCGGTGGTAACCATACGTCCAAAGCCAAACTTGTCGGCTGCGATACCGCCGATGATGGGGAGAAAGTAAACCATCATCAGGAAGGTAGAATAGATAGTACTTGCCAATCCGGTTTGGAAACCGAAGTTAGCCTGCAAATAGAGTAAGAACACAGCAAGCATGGTGTAGTAGCCGAAGCGCTCACCAGTGTTTGCCAAGGCTAATGCCCACAGACCTTTTGGTTGATTTTCAAACATAAATAAATGAGTTTTTATTGATTAAGTTATTATTTCATAGCATTGGTATCACAATTTACAAATTTAAGAAGAATAATTCTATCAACCAAATGTATGTAACATTTTCGTAACAAAATATGGCAATTATTCAGTTGCGGCGGATTTCATGGGGCTATATGGAAGGCTTTCGGGCGATATGTAGGCGTCGTTGTGCGGCGGGCGGCGTACGGAATCTGATCGGACGGCGGACGGAATCCGATCAGGCGGCGTACGGAATCCGATTGGACGGCGGACGCGAACGGTGAGAAAAGTTGAAGAATCATAACAAATAGGGATTGCAAGTATGAAACTTTCTTAATAACTTTGCAGACTAAAACATTGGAACACTTGCTTAGGGGGTGCACCCCCTAACTGCACCCCCTGCACAGCACATCATAAAGCAAAACAATATGAACAAACGAAAACTCATACAACATCACAAATGGCTGGGACTTGTGCTCAGCTTCTTCCTGCTGATGTTCTGCGTCTCGGGCATCCTGCTCAACCACCGCCAGCTTATCAGCGACATCAACGTGTCGCGCACGCTGCTGCCCCAGCGCTACGAGTACAGCCAGTGGAACGGCGGACTGCTGCGCGGCACGCTGCCCGTCGACTCACACATATTAATATATGGCGCGTCGGGCGTGTTCCTCACCGATTCGACCGCTGCGCATATAGCCGACTTCAACGAAGGACTGCCCACGGGTGCCGACTACCGCCAGATACGCAACGTGGTGAGCGTCGGCAACTCGACAAAACAGCTCTTTGCCGTATCGCACTTGGCGCTCTACCGCTTCGGAGCGCACGGCAAATGGCACACCGAAGCGCTGCCCTTAGCCGACTCCGACGAACTGCTTACCGACATCGCTGCCCACGGCGACACGCTCGTAGTGCTGAGCCGTTCGCACGCCTACATAGCCGTGTCGCCCTACACGCAGTTCCGCCGCATCGACCTGCCTGCGCCGCCCGACTATAAAGACCGCACTACGGCGTTCCGCACAGTGTGGCTGCTGCACAGCGGCGAACTGTTCGGCTTCGCAGGGCGCCTTTTGGTCGATGCTGTTGCCTTAGTGCTCATAGTGCTTATCGTTACGGGCTTCGCCTTCTTCTGTCTGCGCAAGACGAAACGACGCTGGCAGAGCAAGGGCAGCACAATGAAGCACACGCTGCGCTGGCACAATCTCGTGGGGCGCAAGACTATTGTCGCCACAATATTAATATGTGCTACGGGCTGGTGTCTGCGTCCGCCGGTGATGGTGGCGCTCGCCCTGACGAAGGTGCCGACGCTGCCGTTCACAACGCTGAAAAGTAAGAACCCGTGGCACGACAAGCTACGCCTCGTGCGCTACGACAGTAGGGTAGGCGACTGGCTGCTGTCAGCTTCCGAGGGCTATTTCTCGTTGGGCAGCGACATCAGTAAGCCGCGTCCGACGCGCATCATGGACGCTCCGCCGCAGAACGTGATGGGGCTGAACGTGTGGCAGCAGCGTGAGGACGGCATGTGGCTCTGCGGTTCGTTCGGCGGAATGCACGTCTGGAACCGCCGCACGGGTATGGCTACCGACTATTTCACGGGCCGACCGGTGTCGAAGAAGCCTGGTCCGCCGCTCGGCAAGAAGGCGATAAGCGGCTACAGCGCCGACTTCAGTGTCTGCGCCGCCGAGCAGAAAGGTACGAATGGTATGGGCACAAAAAAATCAGTCACGGAGATTGTAACTGATTACTATGATGGAACCACGAAGATTGTGCAGCCCGAAAGTCTGCGCCGCCTGCCCATGTCGCTGTGGAACGCGGCGCTCGAAGTGCACACCTGCAGAATATACATGCAAAACACCGCAACATACGTCTTCATCTTCTTCTTTGGAATAGCGGTTGTGTGGTGTTTGTGGACTGGATTGAAGTTAAAGAAGTAACTTCAGGGGGTGCACCCCCTGAAGAATGTCTTGAGACAAGTGCTACCCCTAACGTATATCAAACAGCCACGCGAGCTTCACCACGATGTTCGAGTGGTTGGAGCGTGCGAAGTAGTCGCGCTTCGAGTCGCCGTAGATGTTGCCCAAGCCGTAGTAGTAGCGACCCTCGAGCAGCAGACTGCCCGCATGCGGTATGCGCCACTCAACGCCCAAGCCCGCCGCGATGCCGTAGTCGAACTTGTTCTCTACAGCCATTGTGTCCTGCGCGCAAGTCTGGTTGGCGCGGTCTGTGGTGTTACGGTTGGCGATGGTAAAGTTGGTCTTTGTTGACTCGTTGAGCATATAGCCGAACTGCGGACCTGCCTGGAAGAAGAACTGCAAGCCCTTGCGCTCCTTGCCCCACGCCAAGTGGGCGAACACCGGCAACTGTATGTAGTTGATGTCGCGCTGATACGCCTCAGCAACGCCCGTAGTAGGATTGATCACGGGCTTGTCGTTGACGTCGAGAATACTCTCCTTCCAACCTATACGCGCATAGTTTAGCTCGGCATACACAGAGCAGTAGGTCTTGAAGTATTTCTCGCAGGTGTACTTGAACGAGAGTCCGGCGGTGAAGCCCGGGTGCTGTGTCTGCGTCACCTTTGGCACGAAGCTCACGCTGCTCATCACGAAGCCGCCGTTGAAGCCGAGCGCAAGGTCGTTGCGGTAGTCGCCCACCTGCGCCTTTGCGCACACGGCTGCCGTCAGCAGCAGAGCGAGGAGTGCTTTTCTTATTGTCTTTATCATTTGTTCTTTTTTTCTCTTTAAGCCTTTCTAAGCCTTTCTGTTTCTAAGCCTCTCTAAGCCTTTCTAAGCCTTTCTAAGCCTTTCTAAGCCGAAGAAGAGCAGCCAAGCCCTCCCCGATGGGGAGGGTTGGGAGGGGCTTTTAATACGTAATTGTTTCTATCGTGCGTGTCGGCTTGTAGTGGAGCAGTACGAAGCAGTTGTTCTGCATGCCGCCGTTCGTCACGCGCTTGAACTTCAGCGGAGTCTGCAGCGGCTTGTACGTGTTCTGCTGCGGAGTGCCGTTGAACTGCTTGCCGTACTTGTTTATGCCGCGTATGAAGAACTGCGCCTGGTCGTAGCCCGTGAGGGCGAAGCGCGGCAGAGCCAAACGCATATCCGACTTGAACCACTGGCGATAGTGGCGCTCCAGACTTGCTGTAGCCGGCGCCGACTCGTTGTAGACGTAAGCCGTCGGGATGTATGCCTCGTACTTGTAATAGTAGTCCTGGTATACGCGCTTGTACATCAGCCATTCGTTGTAGCCGTACATCGCAATCTGTATGTTCGGGTAAGAAGCACGCAGCGTGTTCAGCTTCGCAAGCGTAGAGTTAAGCTGCGGCGAACGACCCGTGTTCAGAATCACCACGTTGCGCTTCTTTGCGCTGAACGCCTTGGCGAACATCGGCTCCGACGACTTCAGGTTGGTTATGTTGTACGCAATGCCCTCAGCCTCAAGACGGCGGCGTAGGGCGGCTGTGAACACACCCTTGTCGCTTGTCGTGTCGTTGCAGTCGACAAACACCGGATGCGCATCCTTGAAGCGGTCCATGAACGCGTTTACAGACAGTTCGGCAGTGAGCACACGACTCTGATAAACCTGGAAGATATGGTCGTTGGTCTCCACGTCGCCACCGTTGATAGAGAACGGGATGACGAGACGTATGCCGTTCTTGCGGCAGAAGTCGCCTATCGGTTTCACCTGCTTGGTGTAGAGCGGACCGAAGATAAGGTCGCAGTTCTTGGCGTTGGCGTCGGCAAGCACCTGTGCCACGCTGGCATCCTTATGCAGGTTCCAAGCGAAGATGTTGGTGTTGATGCCCTGACTGCGCAGACTGTCGCACGCCATGAGCATGCCACGGTAGTATTCTATCATGCGCTGTCCGTCGCCGTCCACGTTGTGCAGCGGCAGCATCACGCCCACGTTCACCGTGTTAGCCGCACGCTGCTGTGTTGCAGAAGACTTCGGCGCCGTTGTTGCAGCAGTGGTCTGCACCTGCTTCGGGAACGGAATGAGCAACTGCTCGCCCTTCTTCAGCACATAGTCGTTCTTCTGCATGTCGGGGTTTGCCTGCATCAGCTCGTCGATGGTGATGCCGAACTTCTGGGCGATGCCATATATCGTGTCTTTCTTCTTTACCTTATACAAGTCCTGCCACTTCGGCGTCTGCGCTGCCACCGACGATGCCAGCAGCATGGCGCAAAACAAGAAAAGAATTCTAATGCTACGTCTCATTTCTATCATTCTATTAAAATTAACATTGCAAAAGTACACAAAATATATTGTTTGCAAAAATCTTTGTTCATAAATAACGTTATAAATAGGTAGCAGCGTTTTGCTGTGTGCGAGATAATAACTAACTTTGCATTACAAGTAAACGAGTAGACAAGTAAACAAGACGATAAGTAAACGAGTAGACAATGAGATACATCAGAACACTTTTATTGTTGGTTCTCTGCACCACGCTGCAGGCATACGCCGACGAGGTGCCGACAATCGACCCGCAAGCTACGTTCACCACCGACGAAGGCGAGGAGACCGGCACGAGCTATTCCGGTTCGGCTCCGCTCACGGTGGTGTTCCACGCCAATGCCGAGAACGTAGGCATGTACACGCCCCACTACGAGTGGCGTTTCACCAAGGAGGGCGAGACACAGCCCTACCTCGTGCGCTACGAAGAAGAGACCGAGTACACGTTCACCGAGGCGGGTTCGCACCGCATCGTGCTCTACGCCACGTTCATCAACGGCAACGACACCGTAGCCTACACCAAGGACTACTGGCAGGACGCCCAGCCGATAACCATACAGATATCCGAGAGCAAGCTCGAGATGCCCAATGCCTTCTCGCCCAACGGCGACGGCATCAACGACATCTATCGCGCTAAGAACAACTACCAGAGCATCGTGGAGTTCGACGCCTACATCTTCAACCGCTGGGGACAGAAGATATACGAATGGCACGACCCTGCTGGCGGATGGGACGGCAAGTTCAACGGCAAGGATGTGAAGCAGGGCGTCTACTTCGTGCTCGTGAAGGCGAAGGGAGCCGACGGAAGAAAGTATAACATCAAGAAGGATGTGAACCTGCTGCGTGGCTATACCGAAAGCAATGGGGTTAATCCAACGGAATGATAGTTTTGAATTTTGAATTTTGAGTTTTGAATTGTCGGCTCCGCCGATTAGGAGTTATTGAATTTTGAATTTCTTAATTTTGAATTCACAACTCACAATTCACAACTCACAATTCACAACTCACAACTCATTAATTCACAATCGGCTCTGCCGATAATTCAAAACTCAAAACTCAAAACTCAAAATTCTCAACTCTCTATGGGAGAAAAGATAAACGTTTGGGGCGCACGCGTCCACAACCTGAAGAACATTGACGTGGAGATACCACGCGACTCGCTCACGGTGATCACCGGACTGAGCGGATCGGGCAAGTCGTCGCTTGCCTTCGACACGATATACGCCGAAGGTCAGCGCCGATACATCGACACGTTCTCGGCATACGCACGCAACTTCCTTGGCGGAATGGAGCGCCCCGATGTCGACAACATAACCGGTCTGAGTCCGGTTATATCAATCGAACAGAAGACAACCAACAAGAACCCACGCTCTACCGTGGGCACAACGACCGAGATATACGATTATCTGCGTCTGCTCTATGCTCGCGCCGGAACGGCTTACAGCTACGTTACGGGCGAGAAGATGGTGAAGTATACCGAGGAGCGCATCATCGAGATGATCAACTCCGACTATGCCGGCAAGCGCATATACATACTCGCTGCACTCGTAAGGCAGCGCAAGGGCCACTACCGCGAACTCTTCGAGACACTTCGTCGCAAGGGCTATCTCTACGTGCGCATCGACGGAGAGATTACGGAGATAAGAAGCGGCATGAAGACCGACCGCTACAAGAACCATAACATTGAGGTGGTGATAGACAAGATGCAGATGCGCGACGGCTTCGACGACCGCCTGCGCAAGACTGTCGCTACGGCAATGCGCGAGGGCGACGGACAGATTATGATTCTCGACAAGGACACGGGCGTGGCAAAGAACTTCTCAAAGCGACTGATGTGCCCTACGTCGGGCATCTCTTACCGCGACCCTGCACCGAATATGTTCTCGTTCAACTCGCCCGAGGGTGCCTGCAGCAAGTGCAAGGGCTTGGGCTATGTCAACGAGATTGACATGAAGAAGGTCATCCCCGACGACTCGCTGTCTATATACGAGGGCGCCATTGTTCCGCTGGGCAAGTACAAGAACCAAATGATATTCTGGCAGATTGGCGCCATTCTCGAAGCGGCTGAATGTACGCTGAAGACACCGGTGAGCGAGATACCTGAGGACACGCTCAACGAGGTGTTGTACGGTTCGCTCGAAACGATACGCATCAGCAAGGACGTGGTGCGCACGTCGAGCGACTACTTCTGCACGTTCGACGGCGTCATCAAGTATCTGCGCACCGTCATGGAGAACGACGACTCGCAGGCTGGACAGAAATGGGCTGACCAGTTCCTCGCTATGGCTGAGTGTCCTGAGTGTCACGGCGCACGCCTTAACCGCGAAGCGCTGTCGTATCGCATCTGGGACAAGAACATTGCGGAGCTGTCTGCGATGGACATTCAGCAGCTCAAGCAGTGGATAGACGAGGCAGAAGCCCACCTCGACTCTCGTCAGAGGACTATCGCTACGGAGATATTGAAGGAGATAAAGACACGTATCAACTTCCTGCTCGACGTGGGTCTCGACTATCTGTCGCTCTCACGCCAGTCGGCAACGCTTTCCGGCGGCGAGAGCCAGCGCATTCGCCTTGCCACTCAGATCGGTTCGCAGCTCGTCAACGTGCTCTACATCCTCGATGAGCCGAGCATCGGTCTGCATCAGCGCGACAACGATCGTCTTATCCACTCGCTGAAGGAGCTGCGCGACATGGGCAACACCGTGGTTGTGGTAGAACACGACCGCGACATGATGCTCAATGCCGATTATATCGTTGACATTGGTCCGAAGGCGGGCATTCGTGGTGGCGAGGTGGTGTTCCAGGGAACGCCCGCTCAGATGCTGAAGGAGCACACCATCACCGCCGACTACCTCAACGGAGTGCGTAAGATAGAGATACCTGCCAAGCGACGCGAGGGCAACGGCAAGAGTATTGTGATACGCGGTGCGAAGGGCAACAACCTGAAGAATGTTGACGTAGAGTTTCCGCTGGGCAAGCTCATCGTGGTGACGGGCGTGAGCGGATCGGGCAAGTCGACGCTTATCAACGAGACGTTGCAGCCTATTCTCTCGCAGCACTTCTACCGCTCGCTGAAGAAGCCGATGCCCTACGACAGTATCGAGGGTATAGATAATATAGACAAGGTGGTGAATGTAGACCAGTCGCCGATTGGTCGCACGCCACGCTCCAATCCGGCTACATATACCGGCGTGTTTAACGACATACGTGCCATGTTCGTCAATCTGCCCGAGGCGAAGATACGCGGCTACAAGCCAGGGCGCTTCTCGTTCAACGTGAAGGGCGGACGCTGCGAGACATGCAAGGGCGGCGGCTATCGCACTATCGAGATGAACTTCCTGCCGGATGTGCTCGTGCCGTGCGAGGAGTGTCACGGCAAGCGCTACAATCGTGAGACGCTTGAGGTGCGCTACAAGGGAAAGAGCATTGCCGACGTACTCGATATGACGTTCAATCAGGCTGTAGAGTTCTTCGAGAACGTGCCTAACATTCTGCAGAAATTAAAAACCGTGAAGGAGGTGGGCTTGGGTTACATCAAGCTGGGTCAGCCTTCGACGACACTCTCGGGTGGCGAGTGTCAGCGTGTGAAGCTGTCTACCGAACTCAGCAAGCGCGACACCGGCAAGACGCTCTATATTCTCGACGAACCGACAACAGGTCTGCACTTCGAGGACATAAAGATTCTGATGGAGGTGATAGAGAAACTGGTAGACCGTGGCAACACGGTGATTATCATCGAGCATAACCTCGACGTGATAAAACTCGCCGACTATATCATCGACATGGGACCTGAAGGTGGACGCGGTGGCGGACGCTTGCTTGCAAAGGGAACGCCGGAGGAAGTGGCTGAATGCAAAGAAAGCTATACGGCGAAGTTCCTGAAGCAAGAGTTAGAATGTAAATAATTAGAAGTTTATGAAAATAGAACTCAGTAATCTTGAGAAAAACTTCGGCACGAACACTGCCGTGGACATTGAAAGTTTCACCATCAACAACGGTGATATTCTTGGTCTTGTGGGCAACAACGGTGCCGGCAAGACTACGCTTTTCCGCCTTATGCTCGACCTTCTGAAGGCAGACAAGGGCGTTGTTACTATGCATCCGTCTGCGGATGACGTTGAACTTGTTCCAAGCAGCCTCAAGCTCTCCCCCGATGGGGGAGTTGGAGGGGGCTCTCCTATCAATCCGGCGCTGAGCGAGGACTGGAAAGCGTATACCGGTGCGTACATCGACGATGGTTTCCTCATCGACTTCCTCACGGCGGAGGAGTATTTCGACTTCATCGGTCGTGTGTCGGGCATGACGAAGGAGCAGATTGCGGAATGCCTTGTCTACTTCGAGCCGTTGATGGGCGGCGAGATACTCAACCAGAAGAAGTACATACGCGACTTCTCTGCGGGTAATCGCCACAAGGTGGGCATCATAGCGGCGCTGCTCAACCGTCCCGAACTGGTTATTCTCGACGAACCGTTCAACTTCCTCGACCCGCGCAGCCAGAATATGCTGAAGAAGATTCTTGTTGAATACAACAAGGAGACGGGTGCAACAGTTATCGTGTCGAGCCACAACCTGCAGCACACCACGGAGATATCTACACGCATCGCGCTGCTTGAGCACGGCGTGATAATAAAAGACCTCGACAACCACGATGCTGAGGCTGTTGTCGAGTTGCAGGATTATTTTAAGGTTTAGACCGTAGGAGTCTAATATATAAACCAGTACGTGAAAAAATCTGCCATATCTTCCAGAAATGGCGTAATAGGTTGGTGGTGAGAGCAATAAAGGCTGGAAGATAACTCTAAAAAGTGGGTTATCTTCCAGCCATCTTCCATTATAATTGGTGTATCTTCCAGCGCCAGTAATAATGCCACAGCCTGAATATCGGCTCGCTCAGCGCCTCCGACGGATAGTATCTTAGCAGTCGCAGGTCGCGGTGCAGTCGCAGCAGATTGTGTCCAAGAGCGCCATGCTTGAAGCCGTTGCCGTCGTAGGTGTCGCGGCCCCAGGCATGGCGTTCGTCGTGATGTCCGAAGTTGCCGCCGCATAGGATGTCGTTGAGCAGCATCTCTCCGCGCTTCTTGTCCATCGGCGCAATCATCTTCTCCTCTGGCAAGCCCAGCACCTCGTGCAGCACGTACATCATTGCGCCGGCGAAGTGCCATAAGCCGAGACGAGTCAGAGAGTTTTGAGTTTTGAGTTTTGAATTTTGAATTGTCGGCTTTGCCGATTTTGAATTATTCAATTTTGAGTTTTGAGTTTCCAATTCACAATTCTTCAACTCCTCATCGCGTAAGCGACAATTCAAAACTCCTAATTCAAAATTCAAAATTACGTAGTAATAGTCCACCACTTGTCTCAGTCCCACACCCTCGTAGAAGTAATGGTGATAGAGATGGTAGAGCTGGTAGACAGCGTTGAAGTCGGCAGTAGGCGCAGCCACCTCGCCCGCCTCGTCGGGCAGTGCTATCATGTTGCGGCACTGCTCGGCTATGCTGTCGCGGAACCACTGCTGCAAGCGTCGGTTGTACGTGAAGTTTGCCATGAAGCCCGGCGTATAGTGCAGCTCTACCGATATGTCGTTCGTCGTGAGCGCAATGTGGTTGTAGCTCTCCTCGTCAATCCGTCCGTTCTCCTTTGCCAGCGTTTGCGCCAGTTGTCTTATCTCCTCGCGCGATGCGTCCACCCACATATCCACATCGCCCGGTGTGCGCGCCGCAGGGTTAGCGTACATAGCCGCGTTCGCCTGACCCTTCAGAATGCAGCAGTCGTAGCCAGCCGCCTTCACCTTATTATATATATGCGCCGTAGCAGCGTTCAACATCATGTTCTGGCGGCTTATATTCTGGCTCATCATGAACCAGTTCATAAGCAGTCCCTGCTTGGGTGCTACCGCCTTCGGCAGTCGCGATATGCCCTCCATGATGATTCCTACCAGCGTTTGTTTCTTGGCGAAGTCGTAGAAGCGTTGCCAGTCGAAGCCGTTCAGCGCCGACCCGTCCAGAAACTCCTTTCCCACGTACGTGCCCAGGGCGAATTGTATGAATTTATAATAAATCTTCTCTGTCATTATCTCTTTTAATACACGTTTTGCCGATTGACAAAGTTAGTCAAAATCTTTCGATTTTCGGTTTGTTTCATCAGAATATTGACTCCTCTGTTTCTGATGTGAACAGTTCCAGAGCCTTCATGCCCATGATAGAGTTGCCCTTCGCGTTGAGTCTCGGACTCCACACCGCTATCGAGTAGCGCGACGGGTAGAGCGCCACGATGCCGCCGCCCACGCCACTCTTGCCAGGCAGCCCCACGAGGAACGCGAAGTCGCCCGCCTCGTCGTAGAAGCCGCACGTCTGCATGATGGCGTTGATGCGCTTCACCCTCGAGATTGTCAGGTTCACGCCGGCGTGCGAGAACGGCACGTTGCTGCGAGCGAACGCCATGAACGCATGCGAGAGGTCCTCGCAGCTCATCTCCAGCGAGCAGATAGTGCTGTAGAACTGCAGCACATCGTTCACGTCGTTATGCAGATTGCCGTGATGCTTCAGCAGATAGGCGATAGAAGCGTTCAGATAGCTGCAACTCAGCTCCGACTGCGCCACCTCCTCCGAGAAGTTGATGTCCTCGTTGCCGGCGATGGTGCGCACGAAGCGCAGGAAGAACTCCTTCGGGTTCTCCAGATGCGAGAGTATCACGTCGGCAGTCACCAAAGCGCCGGCGTTGATGAACGGGTTGCGCGGCTTGCCATGCTCGTACTCCAGTTGCACGAGCGAGTTGAACGCCGACCCCGACGGCTCCTTTCCGATGCGCGTCCACAGATCCTTGCCCAAGATGCTCAGAGCGATGGCAAGCGAGAACACCTTTGCGATACTCTGTATCGAGAACTTCACGTCTGAAGCCCCGATGCTGTATGTCCTGCCGTCGAGCATGTGCAGGCACAGTCCGAACTGGTCAGGGTCTACATTCGCCAGTGCCGGGATATAGTCAGCCTGCTTGCCCTCTTTAGCGTATATCTCAATCTCTTCTCTTATGTGTTCCAGTAAAGGTTGATAGTCGGTCGTTTTCATTCTTTAGTAGCTTAAAAGTTAACGCTGCGAAAATACATGTTTTCTGATAAACGAGGCGCAGAATTAGTGTTATATAAACTTAAAAAGACTCTCCCGATAGGCTCAGGCTATTTGCCTGCTACCTATCGGGAGAGTCTTTGTATATAAATATGTTTCAGGAGACTTACTCTGCTACCACATTAACGCTCTCTGCCGACTGTGGCTTGAAGCGCAATGTGTAGCTGTAGCTGCCCCATGACGGGCATTCATAGTCGGAGAGGATTTTGTCGCCATTGCAAGAGTTGTTGCCCAAGCCACGCTGCATATAGTCGAAGTGAGCGTAAACCTGCGAGTCGCGTGTCAGACCGTACCAGTGGAGGTTAGTGTTCCACATCGAGTCGCCTGATGTACACCATCTGCTCTCGTCGTAGTGAGAGAGCGAGAACGAAGCGCGTCCGCCCACCTTTACGCCGAGCTGCACGCCTGCGGTCTTGTTTGTGAGAATCAGCTCACGCAAGTCCTCGTGGTCGCCGAATGTCTGTGGGTGAATCATCTCATCAACCATGTCGTCTACCGTCGTTGTGAAGCGTCCGAGATAAGAACCCGTCTTGCGGTCGCTGTAGTTAGAACGAGGACCACGAGCATAGAACTCTACGTTCTCGAAGCCTGAAGCGAACTGCATACCCAGACCGATGCGAGCGAGTTCTCCGCTTGGCGAGAATGTCACCTTCATGTCTACAGTGCCGTCAGGGTAGAATGTGTAGTCGGCGGTGTAGCTGCAGTTCGTAGCCGAACCATTAACGGACATTGTAGCGTTGTTACCGCTCTTTTTAAGACCACTACTGTTCATGTTTGACGAACGACTGAACGTTGGACTGAAGCCGCGGTCGTTGTCCACCTTACGATAGCTGTTGAAGTCAGGACCAGCGTTGATAAGGCTCTTGCCGTTGTATGTCCATGAGGTCATCTTACCAGACGAGTCGAATACGATAGAATACTTCTTGCCGTTCTCGTCTGTACCTGATACTGTATTGCCGCTTACGCTCAACGATCCACCTGCAGAAGTGTAGCTTGGTAGCACTGGGAATCCCATTGTGCCGTCAGTGCCCATAGCAGTGCCGTTAGAGATGTTCTGCTCAGAGAGCGAGAACTGAGCGTCAGCGATGCTGTAGCCTTCCTCTGCCCATGATGTCCAGTCGGCAACGTTAGCCTTTGTAGGCTTCTTTACGCGCAACTCTACGTTTACGAGATACTCTGCGTTGCCCTCAACAGAAGTTTGTATTGGCAGTGTTACAGTAGCAGAAGAACCAGCAGCGATAGAGTTGAAGCTTTCGAGCTTGCCGTTCTCTACCAAATATCCGTCCTTCATCACGCGATAGCCGATTTCGAAGTTGTCAGACGAGATAGGCATAAACGCATACTTGTTCTTAATCTTTACAGACTTAGCAGAAGCGTTGAAGTCGCTGAACTTCACATACTGGTACACCTTCTTTACCTCAGAGAGCTTGCCAGTCCATGTGCGGTCTGGTGTGACGATACCGTTGTTGAGGAAGTTGCCCTGGAAACCATAGTTTATACCGCTTGTTGAGTTGTAGTCGTAACCAGAAACCCAATAGTTGAAGCCGTTAGCGCTCTTCTTCTGACCATTAACAAGCTTTGCAGGGTCGTAAACTGACTGGTCTACCCAGTCCCAGATACAACCACCGATAATACCGGTGCTGCCCTCAATCTGATCCCAGTATTCCTTCAAGTTACCTACAGCCTGACCCATTGCGTGAGCATACTCGCAGATGAAGTAAGGCTTGCCGTTCAGTCCGCTTCTGTTTCCTCGTACTGACGAAACGGTTGGATACATGTTAGAACCGAGGTCGGAGTAATTAGTTCCGCTTCCTGCTCCCTCGTAGTGAACGAAGCGTGAGTCGAGGTTCTTACACGTATTGTATGTAGTATAGAAGTTGCTACCGCCGCCGCACTCGTTGCCCAACGACCAGAAGATTACGCTCGGGTGGTTGCGGTCGCGCAGCACCATGCGCTTTGTGCGGTCGTCCATAGCTGTTATCCAACTGCTGTTGCTTGACAAGTTCTGGTTGTAGTGGCACTCCACGTCAGCCTCGTCCATCACGTAGAAGCCGAGAGCGTCCATCATAGCGTACATCTTCGGCTGACGCGGATAGTGCGATGTGCGCACGGTGTTCACGTTAGCCTTCTTCATCATTGTGAGGTCCTTCATCATGGTCTCCATATCTATAGCACGACCATACTCAGGGTGAGTGTCCTGAGTGTTCACGCCCTTGAAGTAGACACGCTTACCGTTGATGTTGATGAGGTTGCCGCTCTTTGTAATGTTGCGGAAGCCGTACTTTGTAGAGAACGCCATCTCCTCAGCTCCGTTCTCGTCCTTCTGACTTACAACGACGGTGTAGAGATACGGATCTTCTGCGCTCCACGGATGCAGGTTGCTGAGGCTGCTGAGTGTAATAGTCTTTTCTGCTGTTGATGTTCCGCTGTATGTCTGTGTTCCGGTAGCAATCTGATTGTCGTCAGCATCGAGCAACGACACCTGCAGAGTCTTGGTTGTAGAGACGGTGTTGCGGTTGTCTACAGTCAGCTTCACCGACATACTGCCGCTTGTAGCCTCGTTGTTGAGCGAAGATGTTATATAGTGGTCCGACACGAACACCTTCGGAGTAGCCACGAGATATACGTCGCGGTGAATACCAGAGAGGTGCCACATATCCTGACCTTCGAGATACGAACCGTCGCACCAACGATATACACGTACCGAGAGTTGGTTGTCGCCGGTAGTTACGAAGCCGGTGATGTCGAACTCAGCGTCGGTGTTAGAGCTCTGCGAGTAGCCTACGTATTTGCCATTCACCCATACCACGGCTGCGCTATATACGCCGTCGAAGTGTACAAACACACGCTTGTCCTTCCATGTCTCAGGGATAGTGATGGTGCGGCGATAGAAGCCCGTTGCGTTATGGTCTACTACGCCATACTGTGACATGCCAGTGTTTGCATTTGGTGGGTCGTTCTTGAATGGATAACCTACGTTGGTGTATACCGGTTTGCCGTAGTTAGCCATTTCCCAAGAGAGCGGCACGCGGATGGTGCCCCAACCGCTGTCGTCATAGTCCTTTGCCTGGAACTCGCTTGAGCCTGGAGATGATGAATACCAAGATGATGTACCTGCAACATACTTGAACTTCCAAGTTCCGTTGAGGTTGATATATTCAGCCTTGCTTTCGTCGGGCTGCTGCCACGGCTCTGCGTAGTGCTTAGCGTCCGCCTTCATCTGGTCTACAGAAGCATAAGGGATGAATGTAGCGTGTGCGTCCTCCTTATGGTCGCCCACCTTGTTCTGATCCTTAATCCAGTTAACGCTGAACGAACCATGGTCAGGAGAGGTTGAGCTGCCTCCAGTGCTGCCTCCAGTGCCACCTCCAGTGCCGCCTCCAGTGCTACCGCCAGAGGCATCTGCTTTGATGAAGCCGAAGGCTGTAGCGCTTGATGAATCCGTTGTACGACCAAGCTTGCCACCGTTGGTTCCGTCGTATGTGAGGTAATATGTCTTGTTTTGTGTATAAGCGTAAATCTTATATGTATGATTTGTTGCATCTACCTCCTCGAATTTCCACTCCTGATTGGCATTGGCTTGTCCACCTTTATAATCGTTTTCAGATGTCCACTGAAGTGGCATTACGTTTGTGTTGTTTCCAGCCATGTCAAGAGCCTTTGAAGACATCACATTTACAATATGCCAAGGGTACATTGTAGAATAGTTGCCTTGCTTTGTTATCCACTGCTGACCCGTGTTGCTGTCCGACTTCGTGGTCACAGTAATCTGCTCATCATCGTTATATGTAGTAACCGTGAAGCATCTTGTCGAGTAGTCGGCTGGACAAATAAAATATGTAGAGCCGTATACGGGAGCTGTGAATGGTGTTGTTGAAGGCTTAGTGGTGCCACCCGTGGTTTCTTCTGTCATGAGGCTTACAGACTTGTATGTAGCCCATGAGCGTGTGTTGCCCTGAGTACTACCTATCTGTATGCTTGTTTGTGCAAAAAGTGAGAACATAACCGTACCATCGTATTTCTCTTGAAGTTCGCCGTTAATATAAAGCCCATTTTTGTTAAGTTTTATATTAAGTGTGGTACTGCTAAGAGTTATTTTATTTTGTACGCTATTATTATTTTGATTCACCCAATTTAGTTCGAGTGATTTGCTTGCAGCAGTATAGTACAGATGCACGTTATAATATCCATACCATTCGTCAATGCCTGTTCCTACAGACAAGACGTTCTCATTTGTGTTTTTACATGTTGAAAGATCAATCTCCGCCTCAATGCTTTGCTTGCTGAAATCAATTGTCTGAGTTTTTGAGAACTCCGCACCATTAGGCGAGTAGTTATCCCACAGAACTGTTTTTCTCTCCGCTGCGAACGCTTGCGTCGCAGCGAGTACGAGCAGCGTTATTATCGCAGCAAAATGATGTTTTATATATGTCTTCATAGGGTCGTATTTTTTTATTTAACGATGAGTTTAATGCCGTTCATGATATATACGCCCGGAGCCAGACCTGCAGCAGTAGAGTTGCGGCGCACGAGCTGACCGTTAACGGTGTATATGTTTCCAACCTTCGGAGCCTCAGGTTTTACGAAAGTGCCGTCGATGCCCGTTGTGTTGTCGTCGAAACCCCAAGTGAGCTGACGGTCATAACCGCTCATGTCCTGGAAGTAGCAGCGGAAACCATCTGCTTCAACAGAAGCTGTGAGGTGAAACAACTTGTTGTCATCAGCAAATACGTAGGCTCTTGACGGAATTGTTGTCGGGGTATAGAAACCAGTTACTTTAGTTTGGTCTACGATGAGTTCAGGAGTCTTACCACTAACATCCCATGAGGCAACTTCGATATCCTTGAGAGTATATGTATGGTTTGAACTTACGCTTTCTGGTTTAAAGTAATAGGGTACGCCTGCCTTGATTTCACCACGATTTGTGAAAAACAATTTAGTTCCCGATGTGCTTGTGAGTTCCAGTACTTTTGTACCAGCACCCCATGCAGCAACAACCTTATCGGCAGGTACGTTGAATGGGAGACAGATAGAATTCCATTCTTTAGCATAAAGTTCACGCTTCAACTCTACATCAACATAATCACCAGTTAATGTCGGCTGACGGTATTCCTTTGTTTCGTCAAGTTTTACAACCTGCTTTACAAACCATTGACCAGAAGCGAATGATGCAGCTGGCTCCTCGTACGAAGTGGCAATTGCGCCATCAAGTGTGTAGACAAAGGCAGTAGAGTAGGCGTCGCTATCCTGATAGCCCAATGTGTAAGTGCCGTCGGCAGACGACTTCAATATCCATTTGACGTCTGTGCCGTTAAAGTTCTTACGACCGGCGTCTTTTGATGGAGTCTCTGTAGCATTGGTTACCTCCATAGCAACCGGTTTTTTTGAAAGCACAGGCTTGCCATCTTCGCCCAACGAGAGGTACTGTCCCAGCGAGTTGAAGATATACACGGAAGTCAGCGCCAATGTGTATAACAAATTCATATTAACCTGAGTTCGGGATAAGCGACAGTCATTTTTCTTGCTATGCCAGATTTCCGATAGGTGCATATTACATTTGCCCTCCAAAC
>ERZ780090.146-NODE-146-length-28881-cov-19.8371_pt1 | contig 28881 bp, 17 predicted proteins | sample MGYA00433086_ERZ780090 | MGnify/ENA primary metagenome ERZ780090 (study PRJEB29588, sample SAMEA1972002) | human gut metagenome | biome: human gut; feature: human-associated habitat; material: faeces | place: Denmark | collected 2008/2010 ...
GGGGGGAAGAGGCGCGGCGGCCCCCCCCCCCCCCCCGCCACAACAAGAGTTATCGGATATGGCAGACTGCTGCGGCGGCAAGGATACCGCCGCTACGGACTCGGCTGCGGCATCCGCAGCATTAGCCCGCTCAAGCAGTCGCACGAGCTTGCGGAAGTCGACGTCGCCATAAGCAAAGAACACGCTGTTCTCGGGTCGGTAGTAGCGTCTCGTGAAGCGCAGCGCGTCAGCCGTAGTATAACGACGCAGCTTCTCTGCCGTGCCAAGTATGTTATGTCCGAGCGGATGTCCGCCGAAAACGGCGTTCTCGAAGAGGTCGTACACGAGTTCGGCGGGCGAGTCGTTGTAGCTCTCTATCTCGTCTACGATCACCTCTACCTCCTTGTCTATCTCCGCCTGCGGATAGGTGCTGTGAAAGACGATGTCGGTGAGCAGGTCTACGGCGCGGTCGATGTTCTCCTTCAGTACGGCGGCGTGATACACCGTCTCCTCCTTGTTGGTGAAGGCGTTGAGGTCGCCACCCACGCTCTCCAGGTGGCCCAGTATCTGCATCGAGCTGCGGCGCTCCGTGCCCTTGAAAGTGATATGCTCGCAGAAGTGCGCCATGCCCTCCTCGCGTCCGAGTTCTTCGTCGCGTGTGCCGGCACCCACAGCGTAGCCGCAATACACCACGGGCTGGGCGGACGGCAGGTGGATTATGCGTAATCCGTTTGCAAGAGTATGCGTATTATAGTTCATCTTCATTGATTTTAACATACAAAATTACAATTTTTGGTAAATTCCGCCAAATTTGTAGTAACTTTGTTGTCAGAACTTTAAACCGCAGAAAACAAACAACAAAATAATTATGAAACATCTGCTATTAACACTGGCTGTGGCAGGCTTGGCTCCGTGCCTCGTCAACGCAGCCGAACCGAAAGAAAGAGTAGCCGAACCGACATTTACGGAAAGGCACGACCTCTCGGTTAACAACGTCAACAGATTCGCTACACGCACATCGTTCTTCGCTTACGAGAACCGCGAGGCTGCTCTGAAGGGCAACCGCGACAAATCGAGCAACTTCCTCTCTATCGAGGGCGACTGGCGATTCCAGTGGGTGGAGAACGCCGACCAGCGTCCTACCGACTTCTTCCGCACCGACTATAACGACGCTGCGTGGAAAAACATGCGCGTGCCGGGCATCTGGGAGCTGAACGGCTTCGGCGACCCCGAATACGTGAACATAGGATTCGCATGGCGTGGACACTTCAAGAACAATCCTCCGATGGTACCTACTAAGGACAACCACGTAGGCTCTTACCGCCGCACAATACGCATCCCCGACTCATGGAACGGACGCCAGGTGATAGCTCACTTCGGATCGGTTACGTCGAACATGTACCTCTGGGTGAACGGCCACTTCGTTGGCTACGGCGAGGACTCGAAGTCGGCAATGGAGTTCGACATCACTCCTTTCCTTAAGAAGGGCGACAACCTCATCGCTTTCCAGACTTTCCGCTGGTGCGACGGCTCTTACAGCGAGGACCAGGACTTCTGGCGCCTCTCGGGTGTGGCTCGCGACTGCTTCCTCTACTCGCGCTCGCAGACCGCTCACATCGACGACGTGCGCGTTACGCCAGACCTCGACGCCGAATACAAGAACGGATCGCTCGCCGTTGCGCTCAAGGCTAAGGGCAACGCCAAATTCATCATCGACCTCATCGCTCCGAACGGCGACGTTGTGAGCCGCAAGATAATCAACTCTTCGAAGGTGAAGAAGCAGAAGGGACACGACGTGGCATTGGTGAACGCTACCGTGAAGTTCGACGTGGAGAACCCGCTGAAGTGGACCGCCGAGACTCCGAATCTGTATAAGGTGGTTGTCACCGTGCAGCAGCAGAACAAGGACGTAGAGTCGGTTCCGGTGCGCACCGGTTTCCGCAAGGTGGAGATAAAGAACAAGCAGCTGCTCGTGAACGGACAGCCGATTCTCATCAAGGGCGCCAACCGCCACGAGATAGACCCCGACGGCGGATATGTCATCTCACGCGAACGCATGGTTGAGGACGTGAAGCTGATGAAGCAGTTCAACGTGAACGCCGTGCGCACATGCCACTACCCTGACGACCCGTACTTCTACGAGCTTTGCGACGAATATGGTATATATGTATGCGCTGAGGCCAACCAGGAGAGTCACGGCTTCTTCTACGATAGCGACGCTATCACAACAACCGACCTCTTCGCCAAGCAGATAATGGAGCGCAACATGCACAACGTGCACAACCAGTTCAACCATCCGTCGGTGATCTACTGGTCGATGGGCAACGAGACTGCCGACTCGAAGAACTTCGCTGCCGTGAAGAAATGGATCAACGAGTTCGACCCGTCGCGTCCGGTTCACTTCGAGCGCGCCATCCTCGGCGACAACACCGATTTCTACGCCGAGATGTACATCACGCCTGAGGCTGCAGAGCGCTACGCTAAGGACCCTGCAAGCACCAAACCGATGATTCATTGCGAGTACGCTCACGCTATGGGCAACTCTTGCGGCGTAATGCAGGACTACTGGGACCTCATCCGCAAATATCCTATCTATCAGGGTGGCTTCATCTGGGACTTCGTAGACCAGGGTCTGCGCGGCAAGGACGCTAAGGGCAACATGATATACAACTACGGCGGCGACTTCAACTCTTACGACCCGTCTGACAACAATTTCAACTGCAACGGATTCATCTCGCCCGACCGCAAGCCGAATCCTGAGGCTTACGAGGTGGGCTATTGGTATCAGAACATCTGGGTGAAACCGACAGACCTTGCTCAGAAGAAGTTCAACGTGTTCAACGAAAACTTCTTCCGTCCGCTCGACAACGTGTCGCTCTCTTGGGCTATCGTGGCTGACGGCATCGAGCGTCAGAACGGCACAATCGCCGACCTCGCCGAGATAAAGGCGCAGAGCTCTGCCGACTTCGTGCTGCCGTACAATATCGACAAACTCAAGGAGGCAAAGGACGTGATGCTGAACGTAGAGTTCCGTCTGAAGAACGACGAGGGCTTGCAGAAGTCTGGCGACATCGTGGCTTATCAGCAGTTCGCATTGCGCGAAGCTAAGGGCACAGACCTCGCTCTGACGGAGAACGAGCAGAAGGCGCTGAAGGCTGTGAAGCTCACCGACAAGAAGAAGGAACCGCTGCTCACGCTGCAGGCACAGAACTTCACGCTCGCTTTCGACCGTGCTACGGGCTTCATCACACGCTACGAGGTGGGCGGCAACTCGCTCCTCGGCGAGGGCGGATCGCTCAAGCCTAACTTCTGGCGTGCCGTAACCGACAACGACATGGGCGCACAGTCGCAGAAAAACTTCGCTGCTTGGCGCACTCCGAAGATGAAACTTCGCTCGCTCACAGTTGATAAAAAACTGAAGACTGTAGTAGCTGTGTATAACATGCCTGCCGTGAAGTCTACACTCACACTCACATACCAGGTAGAGGCTAACGGCACACTCGTAGTCACTCAGGATCTGAAGACCACTCCGGGCGCAAAGGTGTCGGAGATGCTCCGCTTCGGTATGGTGATGAACCTGCCTTACGACATGGACCAGGTGCAGTGGAACGGACGCGGACCGGTAGAGAACTACTCCGACCGCAAGATTTCGCAGAATGTTGGCATCTACCACTCTACAGCAGACGACCTCTTCTACCCGTACATACGTCCGCAGGAGACCGGAACGATGAGCGACCTGCGCTGGTGGAACCAGACCAACAAAAACGGCGTGGGCTTCCGCGTAGAGAGCGACAAACTCTTCTCGGCTTCTGCCCTCCACTACGACCTGCTCACTCTCGATGAGGGCAAAGAGAAGAAACAGCGCCACTCACAGTCGGTAGAGAAGTCGAAGTATACCAACCTCTTCATCGACCTAGTACAGTCGGGTGTCGGCGGTGTTGACAGCTGGGGTGGCGACGGACGCGCCCGCAAGGGTCACCGCGTAGAGTATAAGGACTATACTTTCAGCTTCCGAATCGCGCCGAAAACGCTGTATTAAGATATAGAAAACAACGAATTAACCCGATTAAACGGATTCTTTCAAGCCAAGAGAAGACTCTGTTTAATCGGGTTAATTATTAAAAAATAAATCACTATGAATCTGAAACAAGCTACTATACTCGCGGCTGCCGCAACATTGGGCTGCGCTCCTGCGCACGCCGAACAGCGGAAGCGCCCCAACATACTCGTGTTTCTCGTGGACGACATGGGATGGCAGGACACATCCGTGGCGTTCTGGGACCGCCGAACAAGATATAACGACATGTACGAAACGCCGAACATGGAGCGACTGGCAAGCGAGGGAATGATGTTCACGCAAGCGTATGCCTGCCCTATCAGTTCGCCTACGCGATGCAGCCTGATGACGGGCATGAACATGGCGCGCCACCGTGTGACGAACTGGACGCTGGAGCGCGACAAGACCACCGACCATGAGAGCGACGTGGTGACGCTGCCCGACTGGAACTACAACGGCATAGCGCAGGTGGACGCCCTGAACAACACCGCCGTGGCGAAGTCGTTCGTGCAGATACTGAAAGACAGCGGCTATCACACCATACATTGCGGCAAGGCGCATTGGGGAGCGAAGGACACGCCGGGCGAAAACCCGTGCCACTTCGGTTTCGACGTGAACATAACGGGCACGGCGGCGGGCGGAGTGGCTACGTATCTGAGCGAACGCAACTACGGACACGACCGCGACGGCAAGCCCAACTCGCGTATGTCGACTCCCGGACTGGAGAAGTATTGGGGAACGGGCACCTTCCTCACCGAAGCACTGACGCAGGAGGCGATAGGCGCACTCGAAAAGGCGAAGAAGTACGAACAGCCTTTCTATCTCTATATGTCGCACTACGCCGTGCACATTCCTATCGACAAGGACATGCGCTTCTTCCCGAAGTACGTGCGCAAGGGTCTTTCGGACAAGGACGCTGCTTACGCCTCGCTGGTGGAGGGCATGGACAAGAGTTTGGGCGACATAATGAACTGGCTGCAGCGCAACGGCGAGGCGGAGAACACCATCATCATCTTCCTCGGCGACAACGGCGGACTGGCGTGCAGTCCTGAGTTCCGCGAGGGCGAACCATTCACGCAGAACGCACCGCTGCTCAGCGGAAAGGGATCGCTCTACGAGGGCGGCATACGTGTGCCGTTCATCGTGAAGTGGAGCGACACCGTAAAGCCCGGTACACGCAACGCAAGCAGCATAATAATAGAGGATCTCTACCCCACTATACTCGACATGGCGGGCGTGAAGCAGTATAAGGTGCCGCAGACCATCGACGGCGTCAGCATCGTGCCCACGCTGAAGGGCAAAGCGGACAGCCGCATAGCCGACAGAAGCCTTATCTGGAACTTTCCTAACGTGTGGGACGGCTACGGACCGGGCATCAATCTGAACTGCGCCATACGTCGCGGCGACTGGAAACTGATATACTATTACGCCACCGGTCGCAAGGAATTGTTCAACATTGCGCAGGACATCAGCGAGAGCCGCAATCTTGCTGAGCAGTATCCGGCGAAGGTGAAGCAGCTTTCGGCAGAACTGGGCAAGAAGCTGCGCAGCATGAACGCACAACGCCCGGCGTTCAAGACAACGGGCGCTGCATGTAAATGGCCAGATGAGTAAACAAAAGTAGCGGAGGTCTCCGGCCTCCGCTACAATCAATATTACTCTTTTTATTTTTTATCTGTTTTCTCTTCCTTCTTCTCCGTTCCTTCGTCCTTCTTCTCCGGATGAAGTATATTCTTCACGGTTTCGCCGATGGGCAGCTGGTCGAGAACGCCGAGACTTGGCGCTACAGTTTTCACGAGCGAGTTGAGGAAGTTGCCGGTTGCTCCGTCGCCACCGTCGAACACCGTGACGTTGCCGAGCTGCATCTTCTCGAACGCCTTCACCTGCTCGCCTGCAATCTCCTTCCACTGGTCCACCATCTTGTACTGGATAGCGATGGCGGGGTTGAGTTCGGCGGCTTTCACCATTGCCTGGAAGCCGTCAGCCTCAGCCAGGAGGGACATCTTCTTACCCTCTGCCTCGGCTTCGAGACGCATGCGTATCGCCTTTGCCTCAGCCTCAGCCTGCGCCAGCGTAGCCTTTGCCTTCGCTTCAGCCTCGCGAATAACCTTCTCTGCCACGGCATCTGCCTGCAAGATAGCCTCCTGCTTAGCCACTTCCGCTGGCACAATCTTCTCTGCCTTCAGCGACGACTCTACCTTCAGAGCCTTCGCCTCCTCCACTTCCTTCTGCGCCTTCTCGCGTGCGGTCTGCACGGCAGCCTCCGAACGCGCAGCAGCTTCGCCAGCCTCCTTGTCGGCGTTTGCTTGAGTAACCGAGAGTTGGGCGTTTGAAAGCGCTATTTCTTTCTGCGCCTCGTTGCGACCTATGGCGGCTTTCTTTTTCGCCTCCGCCTGCTTAATCTCCATATCCGAGTTAAGCTCTGCGATGCGACTCTCCTTCGCCGTGTTCGCCTGCTCCACATTGATGTTCATTTCGGCCTCAGCGCGAGCCACCTGCGACTCCTTGTCGGCGTTTGCGAGCGCCACCTGCGACACACGCTCCTTGTCGGTCTGCGCAACGGATATCTCCTGCTCCTTGCGTGTGGCAGCGATAGCCACCTCCTGGTCCTTGCGAGTCTCGGCAACGCGTGTCTCACGCTCCTTAATCTGGTTCGCAATCTTTATCGCACCGAGCTTCTCCTGCTCCTCAATGTTAGCCTGAGCCTCGTTCTGCGCCTTCGATTCTGCCTCCTTACCGAGGTTGACGATATAGTTGGCGGCGTCGCGGATGTCGCTGATGTTGATGTTCATCAGATACAGACCGAACTTGCGCAGCTCGGTGTCGATATTATCCTTCACCTTAGCGAGGAACTTGTCGCGGTCGGAGTTGAGTTCCTCAATGGTCATGTCGGCGATGACGAGACGCATCTGTCCGTAAACCACGTCGGTGATGAGGTTCTGCTTGTCGTCCATCGAGAGTCCGAGCATACGCTCGGCGGCGTTCTGCATTACTTCGGGGTCGGTACTGATGGCAACGGTGATGGTCGTGGGCACGTCTACGCGGATGTTCTGCGCAGAGATGGCGCCCGTGAGCTTGCAGTCTATCTGCATCGGCTTCATCGAGAGGAAGTCGTAACCCTGGATGATAGGCCACACGAATGCAGCTCCGCCGTGGTAGAGCTTCGCCGACTTCGATCCGCCGGTCTTACCGTAAACGACGAGCACCTCGTCTGACTTGCACTTGCGGTAGCGCGAAAAAACACCAATGATGCCGAGCAGCACGATTACGACGAGCAAGCCGGCGAGAAGGAAAATGTTTGATTCCATAGCATTTTTTAGTTATTAGTTTTTAATTATTAATTTTTAGGCGGAGAAGATGAGGAAATAAGCATTTGTCACCATCTCAACACAACACCATCTCAACACCTCACCATCTCACTCAATATAATACTTATTGTCGCGGTACTCCTTTATCGTCACCACCTGGTCGGTCTTATAGTCGGTGCGTCCCGACTCCGACACCACATCGAGCTCGCGCTCCGCGCCGTCGCGCTTCACGAACACCGTATAGCGTCCGTCGCCAATATTGATATAAACCCTGCCAGCACGCCCAACGATATTCTGCGGACGCTCCGGCTTGCGCAGATTCTGCAGTCTGTACGCCAGCACGTACGAGTAGAACAGCACGAGCATGAACGTCACGCCCACCAACACAGCCAAGGCATACATCTGCCACGTGTCGCCGTCAAACAGCACACGCGTCCAGCCGAAGCCGATGAGAAAGTGGACGAGTCCCTTGAACGAGAACAGACTGCCAAGGTCGAAATCGGCATTGGCGTCGCCGTCCACGTCCATGTCCAAGTCGCCAAAGAACACGGAGATTACAAACTGAAGGAGGAAAATGCCGGTGGCTACCAGCGCGGTTAGCATAAAGATTTCGTGTGAGGTCATGTGGTTGTGGTTGTTAGGTTGATATGTTGAAGTGGTGAGATATGTTGAGGTGGTGAAGTTGTGAGGTTGAGGTGGTGAGGTTGTGAGGTTGAGATGGTGAGGTGGTGAGGTGGTGAGGTGTTAGGTTGAGGTGGTGAGGTGGTGAGATTTGTTTGATTATGAAGTGTAGTTGAGATGGTGTTATGGTGATATATGCAAATGTCAACACATCAACATCTCACCACTACAACACATTTCTCAACACATCAACATCTCACCACCACAACACACTTCTCAACACATCAACATCTCACCACCACAACATCATCTCACCATCTCACCACAACAACATCATTTCCCAACACCTTACTCCTCCTTCTTCGGGAGCAGCAAGTTGAGCAGTACAGCGAGGAGGAACACAACAGCGACGCAGTTCTCTGCGAACACCGTGCGCACAATCTCGGGGAATATCTTGAACATCTCGGTAGCCTGCGTGAATCCGAGGCCCACGCTGAGCGAGAGACTCACGATAACCATGTTTCGCTGCGAGAAACCAGTGCGTGCCATCATGCCGAAACCAGCATAAAGAATGCTGCCGAACATCATGATGGTGCAGCCGCCGAGCACAGCCTGCGGAATAGTAGTGAGCGCATGACCCACGACGGAGAACACACCGCCGATAATCATCACTAAAGCGCCGATGCCGATTGTGAAGCGGTTCACAACGCCCGACATAGCAGCCAAGCCTACGTTCTGACTGAACGACGTGATTGGCGTACAACCGAACAAGCCCGACACACTACTTACGAAGCCGTCGCAACTGATGGCTGCGCCCATCTCCTTTGTCTCAGGGTCGCGGTTCAGCGCACCGTTGCACAGCGCCGACGTATCGCCGATAGTCTCCGTAGCCGACACAAGATAAACAGCCACAACCGAGAGTATCGCACCGATGTTGAACTCCGGCGTAAACGGCATAAGACGCGGCATCGACACTACAGCCAAGCCCGATAGACCGCTGAAGTCGACCATTCCCATAAAACAAGCAAGGATGTAGCCCACGATAAGGCCCACAAGAACAGAAAGCGAACGAAGGAATCCCTTTGCGAAAACCTGGCAAAGAAGACAAGCGAGCAGCGTAACAGAACCCACAATCCAGTTGTTCAAGCTGCCAAAATCGGGCGAGCCCATGCCGCCCGCAAACGAATTGGCTCCAATAGGCAGGAGCGAGAAACCGATAGCCGTAACTACCGTAGCCGACACGACGTGCGGAATGAGCTTTATCCAATACTTCACGAACAAGCCGAGCACGCCCTCAACAAGTCCGCCCACGATAACCGCACCGATAAGCGTGCCCATGCCGTATGCGCCGGCGATGCTGATGGCGAGCGAGAGGAACGTGAACGAGATGCCCATGACGATAGGCAGACGCGAACCGATGCGCCACACGGGGAACAGCTGCACAAGCGTACCAATGCCGGCTATAACCATACAGTTCTGTATAAGTGCCGCACTGACCGCGCTGTCAAGTCCGACAACGCTTGCCAGAATCATGATTGGGGTGATGTTGCTGACAAACATCGCCAGCACATGCTGCAAACCGAACGGAAGAGCCTTTCCCAACGGCACTCTACCATCAAGCTGATAGAGATTCTCAATTGATTTTTTCATTGTGTGTATATAAACGTTTATTATAGATCAAAAAATCGCAGAAACTTGTTTTTGATGTGCAAATATAGCGATTTATATTCAAAAACATACACACAACGCTCACTATTATTACTACTTTTACTGATTCTCTCGGTTAATCAGGTTCACAACGACCTTCACCATCACATCCTTCTCCTCGGTTCTACTCTCGGCAATCATCAGCGTGAGCGCCACAAGTGTGTTGTCGGCAATACGCTTGTGTCCGTCCTCGGCGTAGAGCACGCGGTTGTTATTGAGGAACCAGAGGAAGAGCATCGCAGCAATGCGCTTATTGCCGTCGCTGAACGAATGGTTCTTCACCACAAGATACAGAAGCATTGCGGCTTTCTCCTCAACCGACGGATAGAGTTCCTCGCCACCGAAGGTCTGATATATCTGTCCGATGCTGCTCTTGAACGAGTCATCCTTTTCGTTAGCAAACCACTTGCTGCCACCAAACTTCTCCTTTAATGCGCCGATTGCCTCCATCGCATTGTCGTAAGTGGCACGGAACGGCTCCTCCTTGGTTGTCTTCGAGATAGAGAGCGACTGATAGTCGTACTGGTCGAGCGTGTCGAGCGCATACACATAGTCGGAGATAACGTTGAACAGTCCGCTATACTCGTCTGTTGTAACCTTGTCCTGCAAACCGACAGCACGCGACATAAGGCGCACAACATCCTTCAGCTCGTTGTAGCGGTCGAGCTTTATCTGCTGATTGATGGCATAGCCCTTGATGAGGTATTGCTTGAGGACGGAGGTCGCCCACTGGCGGAAACGAGTGCCTTGAACAGACTTAACACGATAGCCAACAGAGATGATAACATCAAGGTTGTACATCGTTGTTTCATATGTTTGGTCTTGATCCTTACCCATATGTGCAAATTTTGCACATGTGATATGTCGGTCAAGTTCACCTTCTTTATAACAATTGTTTATATGACGTGTAATAACTGTTCTATCACGTCCGAACAGTTCCGCCATCTGACTCTGTGTTAGCCACACTGTCTCATTCTCCAGCTTCACATTAAGTTGCACGCTACCGTCTTGCGAGCGGTATATTTCTATTGAATTGTTCATATTTCTTTCCTTTCTACCGAGCTTAAATCAATCATAAAAAGACTAAGCCCCTTTTACCTTTTTTACTTTTTTACTTTTAATACATCCTGCGTTCTGCCCAATCACCTCTATCGAGGTTGCGGTAGCCAATAGCTTCGCTGATGTGCTGCACCTCCACACGTTCTGAGCCGTCAACGTCGGCGATGGTACGCGCCACCTTCAGTATGCGGTCTATATGTCACGTGCCTTGATGACGCGCTCACGGATGGCGGCACTCGGCTCGCCGGGCTGCGCTTTCGAGATGTCCTTGAACGGCACTGGCGTTATCTCACACTGGATGTCTATTCGGTCTAAGAAAAGAGGGGCCGCTGATTGTCCCACTTTTTGGCTCGCTCCATGCCATCTAGCACTACGCCTACGATGATTTATCAAGGACATAGATGAATGGCCATTGTTTATGTTCACGATGCAAAGATAACACTTTTGTTTAATTAGTCGAGTCTTTTTGATTAGAATTGCTCCATTGTGCATAGACTCCATACATTCCCACATGGGCCAGGTGAATTTCTGATAGACAGAATCTAAGGAATGTATTTCGACGAAGTTGAGTCCGATAACATGTTTTTTGAGGTCTGTATTGCGGTATTGCTTCTTTACGACAGCATAGGCGCGTCCCAGATCCTCAAAAATGTAGGGCGCAACGTCGGCGAAAGGTTCCGATTCAAGACCATCCATAGTGATAATATAACACTCGGGAACCACATCATTATATGTGAACCCCCACCAATATGCCACTATCTTCGAACAGATAATAGGTGACGCGGTTTTATTCTTCAAAAAGCAGCAATTTTGTTGATAAAAAAAAATTGCAAATGCGAAATATTATCATTAACTTTGCTGCATCACAATATGAGAAGAATGGAAAGTACGGGGATTATAAAGAACGCAGGCCTAAAAATTACTCCGCAACGTAAAGTGGTTTATGAGGTTATGATGGAATTGCGTCATGCTGCCATTGATGAAATAATCAAGAGTGTGCAATCCAAAGATAATGAGATAACCATCTCAACCATCTATCGCATTCTTGATTCGTTTTGCAAGGCTAATCTGTTATCACTTGTGTTCCATCCCGAAGTGGGGAAAAGCTATTATGACATTACCGTGACAGAGCATCACCACATATTCGAGGGAGAGAGCATCTTGGATTATATGGATGAAGGGCTTACGGAATTGATACGACAGTATTTGAAAGAAAAGAATTTTGCATCGGTTGACATTAGCCAAATACAGGTGCAGATAACGATAAATAACCCAAAGTTAAACTCTAAAAAGTAAAAAGTATGAGAAGTATCACGACTTTCGATTTGCAGTATGCACATCGGTTCTATGGCTTCCAAGGCGAAGCCCAGTATCTTCACGGTCACACTGGCACACTGACCATTGAGGTGGAAGATACGGTTGAAGAAGGTGTAAACATGGTGTACCCTTGTAATGAAATCCAAAAGGTGGCATGGAGCCTGTTGAAGAATTTTGACCATGCCTTGGTGCTCCGCGAAGATGACCCTTTGCTTCCTGCCATTCTTGATGTGTATGAAAAGCAAGGCATCAAAAACGGCCATCCGCAAAACAAAATGAAAGGAGAGGCCTTCAAGACCGAATTGGCAACGGCTTACCCCAATGCCCGTCTGGTTGTTACCAAAGAAACCATGACAGTGGAAGGTATGATTAAGATTGTATATGACTTGTTGAAAGACAAACTGAACATCGCTAAGATCACTTTCACAAGCGGTGTGAATGCCGCGTCTGCCGAGTTTACCACAAAGAATAACATCGACCGCTGTCCTCTTTGCGGTGTCGCCCTCAACGCGGATGGAGTATGCCCAAAATGTGGTTATCGGAAAAAATAATCCACGTAAAGCTGCATATAAAATAAAGTAATGATGAAAATATGGGGCTGTGTCGTAATTAAGGTTTACGGCGCAGCCCCGTATTTTACAAGTTAGAAAAATAATTTGAAATTCGGCTAATGGCTTCAACCTTTGTTTCCATAACCACATCGGCATACACCTGTGTTGAATTTATGCTCGTATGTCCGAGCAACTTGCCTACTGTGTACAAGTCACTTCCGGCAGCCAGTGTCAGCACGGCAAATGTGTGACGGCTCGTATGGAAACTGACATTTTTCGTAATCCCTGCATCCGCAGTCATTTTTTTAAGATACCTGTTACATACTCCCAATATAGTCAGTTCAAACACCTTTTGGCTCGGCTTGCATCCGTTTCGCTCAGTCATGCTCGCTGCTGCCGCATATAACCTCAAAAGAGCCATGAGGCTCTTTTTGTGCCTTTTCAAATGGGTCATTAGGAGGCTCATGACAGAGGGACAATGGTCGGTTATCACATATAATGCATTCACATGCGCGCATGTGCGAAGTTTTTAAGGCTCGACTAATTATAGAGAGGCTATCATTCTCGTTTAATTTGTAAATTTTACTGTTTTATAGTGATTATTCTTTATCCTTGCTAAGGGAAGCATCGTGGCATCACCAAGTTTTTTTTGAGGGGGGACGCACGTTCGTGAGGTCCTTAAGGTTCGGCTGACTACCTCTCCGCCCAATCGCCACGGTCGAGGTTGCGGTAGCCTATGGCCTCGGCGAGGTGGTGTGGCTGCACTCTGTCGCTGGCGTCGAGGTCGGCGATGGTGCGCGCCACCTTCAGTATGCGACTGTAGGCGCGTGCCGACAGTGAGAAGCGCTCCATCGCCATGCGTAGGAGGTCCATGCCGGCATTGTCGAGTTCGGCGTATTGGTGAATCATGCGCTCGGTCATCTGCGCGTTGCAGTGTACGCCCTTGAAGTCTTTGTAACGGGCGGTCTGTATGTCGCGTGCCTTGATGACGCGCTCACGGATAGCGGCACTCGGCTCGCCGGGCTGCGCTTTCGAGATGTCCTTGAACGGCACGGGCGTAATCTCGCACTGGATGTCGATGCGGTCGAGCAGCGGACCGGATATCTTGCTCATGTAACGCTGTATCTGTCCGGGCGTGCAGCAGCACTTGTGCGTCGGGTCATTATAATAGCCGCAGGGACAGGGGTTCATCGAGGCGATGAACATGAACGAGCAGGGGAACTCAACGGTGTACTTCGAGCGCGAGATGGTTATCTTATGGTCTTCGAGCGGCTGACGCAGCACTTCGAGGGTCTGCTTGTTGAATTCGGGCAGCTCATCGGCAAACAACACGCCGTTATGTGCCAGCGATATCTCGCCCGGCTGCGGGTTTACTCCGCCGCCTACGAGCGCCACTTCGGATATGGTGTGGTGGGGCGAGCGGAACGGGCGCTGTGAGATGAGCGACGTGCCGCGCTTCAGCTTTCCGGCTACGCTGTGTATTTGTGTCGTCTCCAGACTCTCGGCGAGCGATAGCGGCGGCAGAATAGAGGGCAGACGCTTTGCCATCATCGACTTGCCCGAACCCGGAGGACCTACCATGATAAGGTTGTGGCCGCCTGCCGCCGCCACTTCCAGCGCACGCTTCACGCTCTCCTGACCGCGCACGTCGGCGAAGTCGAGGTCGAAGCGGCTCTGCTGTTCGTAGAACTCGCGGCGTGTGTCGACGAACGTCGGCTCGTACGTCTCACGCCCCGTGAGCAGCTTTATCACGTCCATGATGTTCTCCATGCCATACACCTCCAGATTGTTCACCACTGCCGCCTCGCGCTCGTTCTGCTTCGGCACAATCAGTCCCTTGAACTTCTCGGCTCTTGCCCGGATGGCTATCGGCAACGCTCCCCTCACGGGCTGCAGCGTACCGTCGAGGCTCAGTTCGCCCACGAGCATATAGTCGGCGAGCACGTCGCTCGTCACGGCTCCGCTCGCGGTGAGTATAGCCATGGCGAGCGGCAGGTCGAACGAGCTGCCCTCCTTGCGCAGGTCGGCAGGCGCGAGGTTGATGGTGATGTCTGCGTGCGGAAACTTATATCCGTTCACCTGCAGCGCCGAGGCTATGCGGTCGCGTCCTTCGCGCACAGCGGTGTCACCGAGTCCGGTCATGCGATACATCACGCCGGGCACGATATTCACTTCAACGGTTACGGTGGTTACGTCGAGGCCGTTAACGGCTGCGGAATAAGTCTTTACGAGCATAGTTAGATTCGGGTTTTAACGGGTTAATAGTGCGCAGCACTTTCACAAATCAGAAGTGCCTATTGACTACAAATTTAGTTGTTTCGTTTGTTTTATCCAAGTGTATGGCGTTTTTTCTGCCAAAAATATACTAACTTTGTAAAAAAACAGATTATCCGATACAACATGGAAGAAGATTTCGACATACGTCAGGAGCAGGGACGCAAGGGCGAGAAGGACTTTGAGAACGCTCTGCGACCGCTGCGGTTCGGCGATTTCAGCGGACAGCAGAAGGTGGTGGAGAACCTCGAAGTGTTCGTCGAGGCGGCGAAGTACCGCGGCGAACCGCTCGACCATACGCTGCTGCACGGCCCCCCAGGACTGGGCAAGACAACGCTTAGCAACATCATAGCCAACGAACTGGGCGTGGGCTTCAAGATTACGAGCGGACCGGTGCTCGACAAGCCGGGCGACCTCGCCGGCATCCTCACTTCGCTGGAGCCGCGCGACGTGCTCTTCATCGACGAGATTCACCGTCTCTCGCCGGTCGTAGAGGAGTATCTCTACTCGGCGATGGAGGACTACCGCATCGACATCATGATCGACAAGGGTCCGTCGGCGCGGTCTATACAGATCGACCTCAACCCGTTCACGCTCGTGGGTGCCACAACGCGCAGCGGACTGCTCACGGCGCCGCTCCGTGCGCGCTTCGGCATCAACCTCCACCTGGAGTACTACGGACCGGAGATGCTGCAGAAGATTATCAAGCGCTCGGCGATGATTCTGAAGGTGCCTATCGACGACGATGCGGCTATAGAGATTGCGCGCCGCTCGCGTGGCACGCCGCGTATTGCGAACGCTCTGCTGCGCCGCGTGCGCGACTTCGCCCAGGTGAAGGGCAACGGACGCATCGACCGCGACATTGCGCGCCTATCGCTCTCGGCGCTCAACATCGACCAGTATGGTTTGGACGAGATCGACAACAAGATACTGCTCACCATCATCGACAAGTTCCGCGGCGGACCGGTCGGCGTGTCTACCATAGCCACCGCTATCGGCGAGGACACGGGCACCGTCGAGGAGGTGTACGAGCCGTATCTCATCATGGAGGGCTTCATAAAGCGCACGCAGCGCGGACGTATGGTGACACCCCTCGCCTACCAGCACCTCGGACGACCGATGATTGGCAGCAATGCTGTGGAACCGGGACTGTTCGACTAAACACAGTTGAGAGTTCAGAGTTGAAAGTTGAGAGTTATGATTACCTTGAAAACGTACAAGAAGGCACAGCCCGCAGTACATATCATAATTCTCAACTTTCAACTCTCAATTCTCAACTGATACAACTCTCAATTCTCAACTGGAATGGCATACTTTTTGCCAAGACGATATTTGCACGATTTGACCGCTCATATTTCGCGAAAAATCAAAAACAAAATCCTTAGTCGATTTTTCGCGAGTTTTGAGCGTGCAGTCATAAGCGTTTGTCCTACAGCATATTGTAGCGTTTTCTCTAAAAGTGTGCAATTTTCGCCTTAGCAAAACACAACTTATCGTGAGACTTTACAGTGTAAAAGCATAGGTTTTACCTGGTAAAAGCATAGGTTTTACTGGGTAAAGTCTAAAGAGTTACCATGTAAAGTCTCACGAAAAGTTTGTAAAACCTATCGTTTTACACTGAAAAGTCTCAATTTTTATGATTTTCCGGCTGCGCCGACCGATGAAATGGCGCATTTTCGAGAATGCGAATCTCCAGAATGAGATTTTTCGCGGAGGTGACTTGTATTATATTTGCTTCTAAAAGTAAAGAAGTAAAAAGGTAAAAAAGTAAAAAAAACGCAGAACTTTTACCTTTTTACTCTTTTACCTTTTTACTTTTTTACTTTTTAAAGCGCTTCGAGCAGCAGCACGCGGCTTGCCCACTCGTTAGCCTTGCCCCAGTCGGCGTTGTGTCCGTACGGAATCTCAAGACCGTTCTGCATGAGATACTCGCCGGAGAACGTCTTGCCCTCGAACGAGAGCGGCGAGTGGTCGATGCGGTTAAGCTCGGTTACGCGGTAGCGCTTCTGCGGGTCGAGACCTGCCATCGGTATACGCGGCAGATGCTGGTTGCAGAATGCCTCGGTCTTGAACCAGTAGAACACCGCCTTGTCCTTTGTCTCTGTGACGTACATCAGCGAAGCCACGCCCTTCTTCTCGAACGGCGACTGCAGACGGTAGAGGTCGCCAAACTGCACGATAGGACGTATGCGCTTGTAGTCGGCGATAGCTTTGCGACTCTGGTCCTTGTCGACATCGCTGAGCACCTTCGGCTGAATCTCCATGCCGAGACGTCCGCACATAGCCACGTCGGTGCGGAACTTCAGAGGCACGGTGCGCGCTGTTTGGTGGTTAGGCGCATTGGAGATGTGCGCAGCCATAGCTATCGCGGGGAAGAAGTAGGATGTGCCCCACTGCATGTAGACGCGCTGCAGGGCGTCGGTGTTGTCGCTCGTCCAGAACTCGTCGAAGTAAGGCAGATAGCCCCAGTTGACACGTCCGCCGCCCGATGCGCAGTCCTGGATGGTGAGGTCGGGATACTTGGCGCGTATGCGCTGCAGAGCCTTCTCCAGTCCGCGGTGATAGTCGATGTAGAGGTGGCTCTGGTTGTCGGCTGTAAGATACTGCGAGCCGTGGTTGGAGATGTGCATGTTAGCGTCCCACTTTATGTAGTCGATTTCGGGATACTTTGTCATGAGGTCGTCTACGACGGAGAACACAAAGTCCTGCACCTTCGGGTTGGCGAGGTCGAGCACCACCTGCGTGCCGCCACGTCCCGTGCGCAGTTCGCGCTTCGGAGCCTTGATAACCCAGTCGGGGTGCTTGTCGTAGAGCTCGCTCTTGGTGTTCGACATCTCCGGCTCTATCCATATACCGAACTTCACGCCCAGCTTCTTAGCCTCGTCGAGCAAGCCTTCTATGCCGTTGGGCAGCTTCTCGCGGTCCACCTTCCAGTCGCCGAGCGCGCTGTTGTCGGTCTTGCGCGGATACTTCTCGCCGAACCATCCGTCGTCCATCACGAACAGTTCGCCGCCCATCGACTTGATGTCTGCCATCATCTGCGCCATGTCCTTCTCGTTGATGTTAAGGTAGACACCCTCCCACGAGTTGAGCAGAATCTTGCGCTCGCGGTCGGCGTTGGCGAGTTTGTACTTGCGGCCCCAGCGGTGGAAGTTGCGGCTCACTCCGCTGAGTCCCTCCTTGCTGTACGAGAACGCTGTGACTGGCGTCACGAAGGTCTCGTTCTTCTTCAGATGATACTCCGAGTTGTAGTCGTCGATGCCGGCGAAGAACTGGTGATACTCCGACTCGTCGGTCACGGCGCGCAGCTTGTAGTTGCCGGTGTAGCAGATGGCGGCGCCGATGACGCGTCCTGAGTTCTCCTGCGCCTTGCCGTCGAGCGAGAACATCACTTCGCCGCGCGAGGTCTGTGCGTTGCGCACGCCGTCGCGATTCTCTATGACGAAGGTGCCGGGCTTGAGCGGCTCCTCTGAGAGCTGCGCCTCGTTAGCCCACGCTCCGTAGAAGTGCGACATCCAGACGTCGCCGCGGCGTATCGGCATGTAAGCCGAATCGAACTGCTTGAGTGTTACGGTCTGCTTCTCGCCGTTCTTTATCTCTGTCCACATCTCGATGATGTCGACGTCGTTGTACGCGCGGTAGCAGACGGTGACGTAGAACGGGTAGACGCGGTCTTTGAGCTGCACCTTCAGCACCTTGGCGTTAGCCTCAGCCACCTGCTCGAAGCCTTCAACGCTCATGTCGAGCGTGAGGTTGCCGTCGGCGTGCTGGACGGAGAGGGCAGCCTGAGCCTCAGCGCTCAGTCCGTACACGGGATAGGCGTCCTTGCCGAAGGTGCCTGCCGACTGCAGCTGTGCCACGTCGGCGGCGTTGAGGCGGTCGCCGTAATAGAGAAACTTCAGGGTCTCGCCTTTTGTGATGTCGAGGGCGAGTGATGTCTTCGGTGTTGACACGCTGACATTCTCGGCGCTCATGGGGGCTGTCATCATCGTAGCAGCCAACACTGGGAGGATAAAGCCTTTGCTGTATCTGAACATAGTAATATTAGTTTTTAAAAGATAGTTTTGTTTAGCAAATAATCATCAGGTCATGTACCTTGAGTCATACTCTTGCAAATATAACGATTTTTTCTGTATCAGCAAACGTTTTCCCTTATAAACTCTGGTTTGGACAAAATGGCGTGCGCCGACCGCAACACTCTACATTCAAAACTCACAACTCATTTCTGTGCAGCTCCGCCAGCAGCTTCACGCTCTGGCTGTGCAGGTCGATGTGTCGCTGCAGCTTCTCGTAGATGCTGTTTATCTCTACGTAGTAAGCCAGGGCGGTTATCTCGCCTTGCTGCAGCGCCTTCCTGAAGAGCGTAAGCGACTCCTGCAGCAGCTTCACGTCGCTGTGGTCTATCACCTGCTGCAAGCCCTGCAACTGCTCGTAGCTGGTGCGCAGCGAGGCTTCGGCGTCGTGCTGCGCCTGCTGCACCTGCAGCTCGGCACTCTGACGGCGCTCGCGTGCCGCCTTCACGTTGCTGCTGTTGCTGTAGAGTGGGAAACTCACGCCTACCATGAAGCCGTTGATGGCTTCGCGCTGCTCGGTATTGCGGCGGTAGCCGAAGGAGATGCTGGGCAGCCACTCGCTCTTCTGCACCTTAAGGTTCATGTCGGCGGCGCGGAGGGCGGTCTGCGCCACTGCCACGTCGGCATCCGACGCTACGGCGAGGGCACGATACTGCTCGAAGTCGACTATCGGCTCGTAGTGGGGCAGCTCGGTTGAGGATACGTCGATGGGCTTGCCGCCGTTGAGCTGCTGCAGCTGCTGCAGCAGGGCGGTGCGCTCGCCTTCTGCCTCGCCAACGAGGGTGCGCACCTCCATGCAGTCGATCTTCACCTTGTTCAGCTCAAGGGCGTTGGCGTCACCTGCCTCCATGCGCTTCTCGTACATCTGCAGCAGCGTCTCGCTGTTGGAGAGACGCTCGCGCAGCATGGCGAGACTCTGGTTGAGGCGTATCACGTCGATGCAGACGAGCTGTGCCTGCAGCAGTATGTCGCGGCGCTGCTTGGCGAGCAGCTGGTCGCCTACGGTCTGCTGCATCTGCGCCTGCTTGCTGCGGGCGGCATACTTCGTAGGGAAGTCGATCTCCTGGCTCACCACAAGTTCGCTCTCGGCAACGCCGGAGTAGCCCTTCGTGAAGAACGGGCTGTACTCTACCGACGGACCGCCGAGGGTGTTCGTGGCTTTTATGTCGAGCACATCGGCGCGCATGTCGTGCGCCGCCGACTGCAGGGTGAGGTTGTTAGCAGCTATCTGCTTGAGCACGTCGCCAACGGTGTCGGCGAGGGCGGCGCTACACGCGCTGAGTGCCACGGCTGTGGCGATTAGATATCTTCTCATATATTATCGGTACTATGAATGCGTTGAGTAATGTAGAACTGATGAGTCCGCCGAGTATCACCTTCGCCATCGGCGACTGTATCTCGTTGCCGGGCAGGTCGCCGCCCAGGGCGAGGGGCACGAGGGCGAGGGCTGAGGTGAGGGCTGTCATGAGTATCGGGTTCAGACGCGAGAGCGAGCCTTCGATGATGGCGTCGCGCACGCTCCTGCCTTCCTCGGTGCGCAGACGCTTGTACTCGGTGATGAGCAGCATGCCGTTGCGCGTGGCGATGCCGAAGAGCGAGATGAAACCGATGACGGCGGGTATGCTTACCTCACCTGTGGTGAGCACGATGGCGAAGATGCCGCCGATGAGTGCCAGCGGGAGGTTGAGCAGTATGACGCCGGCTTCAAGGGCGTTGCGGAAATGCATGAAGAGCAGGAAGAAGATGACGACGATGGCGAGCATGCAGGTGAGGTAGAGCACGCGGCTGGCGCTCTCCTGACTCTCAAACTGTCCGCCGTACTCTACGTGGTAGCCTTCGGGCAGCTGCACGTTCTCGCCTACTGCCTGCTTGATGTCGGCTACTACGTCGCTCAAGGCTCTGCCGCTGGTGTTGGCGGAGATGACTATCTTGCGTTGCACGTTCTCGCGGTTGATGGTGTTGGGTCCGGCGCTCGATATGATGTCGGCAACGTCGCACAGAGGCACCTTACGGCCGTCCTGCGTGTCGATGATGAGGTTGCTTATCTCGTCGTAGTCGGCGGCTTTCACCACAAGGTTGAAGGCTCTGCCGGCTTCGTACACCTGAGAGACGGTCTCGCCGGCGAGGTTCACGGCGAGGAACTCGTTGAACTCGGGCAGCGTGATGCCGTTGCGCACGAGCAGTTCGCGGCGCGGCACAATCTTCAGTTCGGGGCGCTCTATCTGCTGCTCCACGTTGAGGTCGGCGATGCCCTTAATGTCCTGGCAGGCGTTCTTTATCTGATTGCCGATGGTGAACATGCGGTTGAGGTCGGTGCCGAAGAGCTTGATGGCTATGCTGGCTTGTGTGCCCGAGAGCATGGCGTCGATGCGGTGAGAGATGGGCTGGCCTATCTCTATGTTGGCTCCGGCGAGAACGGCGAGGCGCTTGCGCACATCGTTGAGCACTTCTTCGTGACTGCGGTCCTTAAGCTCGAACGGGGCTTCTATCTCGCTCACATTCACACCGAGGGCGTGTTCGTCGAGCTCCGCACGACCGGTCTTGCGTGCCACGGTCTTTATCTCGGGCACCTGCAGCAGCAGTCGTTCGGCACGTGCGCCGATGGAGTCGCTTTCTTCGAGCGAGATGCCGGGCAGAGAGGAGATGTTGATGGTGAACGAGCCTTCGTTGAACTTAGGCAGGAAGCTGCTGCCTAAGCATAAGAACACGCCCACGGCGACAACGAACAACGCTGCGGTGCCGACGATGACCTTGCGGGTGTTGGCGAGCACCCACAGCAGGGCGCGCTCGTAATACTTCTTAAGCCATACGGCTACGAAGGCTTCCTTCGGCATCTCGCCCTTGCTCTTGCCGAGCAGGTAGCTGCAGAGCACGGGGGTGAGCGTGAGGGCTACGAGGGTTGAGGCGAAGAGGGCCGTGACGAAGGCTATGCCAAGGGGTATGAGCATGCGGCCTTCCATGCCGCTGAGGAAGAACAGCGGCGCAAAGCTCACCACGATAATCAGCGTGGAGTTGAGGATAGGCATGCGCACTTCTCGCGAAGCGTTGAACACGAGTTCGATGATAGGCACACGCTCTGCCTCGGGCAGCGCGCGGTTCCGGCGTATGTGCTTGTAGACGTTCTCTACGTCGACGATGGCGTCGTCTACGAGCGAGCCGATGGCTATGGCAAGTCCGCCAAGGGTCATGGTGTTGATGCTTATGCCGAGGGCGTTGAGCACTATCATCGCCACGAGGAACGAGATTGGTATCGTGACGAGCGAGATGACCGTGGTGCGCACGTTGGCGAGGAATATCATGAGGATGATAACCACGAAGATAGCGCCCTCGATAAGCGACTTCTGCACATTGTCGATGCTACTCTCGATGAAGTCTGACTGGCGGAAGATGTCGGTAGAGATATGCACGTCGGCGGGCAGGGTCTGCTTGAGGTCGGCGAGTGCGAGGTCGAGATGCTTGGTGAGGTCGATGGTGCTCGTGTTGGGCTGCTTCGTAACGGTGAGGAGCACGGCTGACTGGGCGCGCTCGCTGGCTACGCCGAGCTTGGGCGACTGGTTGCCTATCTTTATGTCGGCTACGTCGGCAAGGGTGACTACGCTCTCGCCGTTCTTCTTCACGATGCACGTGCCGAGCTTCTCGACGTCGTTGGTGGAGGTGATGCCGCGGATGATGTACTCGTTGCCGTACTTGTACTGCACGCCGCCGTTGGTGTTGGTGTTCATACCGCGGGTGCATGCCATGATGTCGGTGAGCGACACGCCGAAGTGCTTCATGCGACCGGGGCTGACGAGTATCTGATACTCCTTGATGTCGCCGCCGTGAACGCTCACCTGAGCCACGCCGCCGGTTGAGAGCAGACGCGGACGTATCACCCAGTCGGCGTACGTGCGCAGGTCTTGCTGCGAGGTGTGCTTGCTGGTGAGGCTCACGATGAGCACTTCGCCGAGGATCGACGACTGCGGACCGAGCACCGGAGCGCTCACTCCGGCGGGCATCTGCTCGCCTACTGCGGCGAGTTTCTCGCTCACTATCTGGCGGGCGAGGTAGATGTCGGTGCCCCAGTCGAACTCAACCCACACAACGGAGAAGCCGTTGGTAGACTGCGAACGCACGCGGCGCACACCGGTACTGCCGTTGACGGCGGTCTCTATAGGGAACGTGACGAGCTGCTCCACTTCCTCGGTAGCCATGCCGCCGGCTTCGGTCATGATGACTACAGTGGGGGCGTTGAGGTCGGGGAACACGTCCACATCGGTCTGGCTGGTGGAGTAAAGACCGCCAATGACGAGCAGCACCGACGCCACCAACACGAGTATTCTGTTCTCAAGCGAGAAGCGTATTATCTTGTTCAGCATAGCTTATTAATGATTATGGTTATGCGCCGGAATGGCGTTTGCAGCCGAAGCCAATCGTACTTGCACGGCGCCCTTTGTTACGACACGGTCGCCCTGCTTAACACCTGTGAGTATCTCTATACGCTCGCCGTCACTCTCGCCGAGCGTCACCTCCTGCTTGCGGTAGCCTTCGGCGTCTATCTGCACGTAGACGAAGTGGATGCCTTGCTCCTCGGTGAGGGCGGTGAGGGGCAGCGTGATGACGTTCGAGCGGTCTTGGGTTATGAGGTATATCTCGGCGTAAGAGCCCTGCACGACGTCGCCGGTGTTGTTGAACTCGAAGATGACGGGCAGGTAGGAGTTGTTCACCTCTGCCGAACGTCCGTAAGACTGTATGCGTCCGCCCATCTCGGCGATGTCGTAGAGACGCTTGCTGTAGCTTGTGCGGAACTTGGCGCCGCGTATCTTGTTGAGTTCGTTGAAGCGGCGCTCGGGTATCTCGGCACGCAGATAGAGGTGCTTGTTCTGAGTGATGATAGCGAGCGGCTGACCGGCTTCTACATAGTCGCCGCCGTTGACGAGACACTGCTTGACGTAGCCGCCGCGCGGCGCCGTAACCACTACTCCACCCTCGCTGCGCGTGCGCTTCATGCCGTTATACGTTAGCTTGGCTGCTTCATACTCGGCTTTTGCCACGGCGAAGTCCTTCTCGCTTATTATCTTGTCTTTGATGAGTATCTTGGCACGTGTGTAGTCGCGCTCTGCACGCTCGTAGTCGATGCGGGCACGCTGCACGGGGTCGCCCTCTGCGGTCTGCATGCCGACTGAGGTAATAGAGAAGAGCGTGGTGCCGGCAGACACCTTCAAGCCCTCGCTCACGTGGTTCTTGTACTGCACGCGTCCGCTGATGGTTGCAACGACGGTGGTCTCGTCGCACGAAGCCGACATCACCTTGCCACTGGTGTGTATAACGCCGTGGAAGGTGCCTGGCTTCACTTCCTCCACCTTCACGCCGGCTGCACGGGCTTTCTCCGCAGAGAGTTTTATCTCGTCGGCGTGGGCGCCCTTTGTATCGCCGCCGCGTTCTGCTTCTTCGGCAGCGTGGTCGTGACGCTCGGTTTCCTCGGCGTGGTCGTGGTCATGATCGTGGTCGAGATGGTCGTGCGACTGACCTCCGCAAGCGGCAATGCCCGCCACGAAGACTGCTGATAATAAGTAATAGGATAATCTTCTAAGCATATTTTGTTTGTTGTTAATTACTAAGAGAAAAATAATCGTTAACAAAGTTCGGAAAAAGATTCTGCAACCTTGTTGCAAATATTTCAAAGGGAGCAACTTAAGGGGGTGCAGTGCCATCTTCAAGGGGGTGCAGCTGTCTCAGCTGCACCAACCAAACAAACAGGGAGAAAGTTCCCACAGAATACACTGAACACACAGAACCTTCAAACTGAGATGTGCCTCCCACAGATAGGCACAGATTTTCACAGATAGACAGGCTGCGAAACTGCAACGAAATTCAGATTACATAGAAGATTAGGATGTAATAATTAGCACAGTGAAATCCGTGCAATCTGCGAGAACATGGTATATACGCAAAGAGGGCATGGCGGAATGCCATGCCCTCTTATGAATTTATTGGTTGGTGCAAAGTTATCTCGGTTGGTGCAGCAGAGACTGCTGCACCCCCAGAGTGCACCTGAAATGTTACTTAACGAGTACCTTCTTAACCTTGCCGTCAGCAGAGCGAACGATGTTCAGACCCTTCTGGAGCTTAGCGAGCTTAACGCCGTCAACAGAGAATACCTCGAACTCGCCCTCAGCAACTGTTGTTGCGTTGATGCCAGTCGCAGGATCCTTCGTCCAGTCCTTGTCAACTACCTTAACGTAGTTGTAAGTAGCACGCGACTTGTCGTTAGCGCCCTCGCCAGTACCCATCTTAACGGTCGGGAGAGTGAAGAGATAGCTCATTTCGCTTGCAGCGATCTTAACCTCGTCGTTTACAACGAAGCCCTGAGCCTTTGAAACCTCTACCAGGAACGGAACTGTCTCAGCGAACTTGTCTGTGTTGTTGTTGTTGCCACCAGGTACCTGGAAGTATCCCTGGAGCTTCTGGTCTCTTGTGCGATACAAGTGGAGAGTATTGACCCAAGCTGTCGGAACAGCGCCGAGACCGATTACATCCTCGCAGTTGCCAGTACATGTAGACGGGTCGATAGACATAACTACCTTCTGAGTATCCCAATCTACCGAAATCTCCCACTCGAAGCCATTGCCGTCAGCTACGTAGTTCTCCTTGCAGAACGGTTCTGTAGCAGGTGTCTTAGCCTCGTAGTTGAACTCGCCCTCATAGAGAACACCTTCGCCCTCGATAGCGAACTCCATCTTGATCTCGTCGTCAGAAACCTCTGTGATCTCGAATGTACCGTTCATCTCCTCGCCGAAGAAGGCAGTTGTAGCCTCGTCAGACTTAGCAATGATTGTGAGAGGCTCTGCTGCTTCCGCTGTTGGAGCCACCTCAGGTGTCGTACCTACGAATACGAGGTCCTGAGTATTCTCGTTGAGTGTTACGTCCTTAAGAGTTACCTTATAAGACTCGTCAGAGTACTTGATGATGTTCACCTGAGCCTCTGCATTCTCTACAACTGGCTCTTCTCCATCAAAAATGCGGAGGTTGCTTGTGTATGTCTTGTTAGAAACCTCTATTACCTCTGGAGTTACAGCGTCTGGGTTCTCACCAACAACGAATGTCACACCAGTATCTGTCATTGTCATGTAAAGACGCTCTGCGTTGTCCTTTTCGTAAACAACACCTGCTACATCATATGTCTGAGAATCTTTAGATACCTTACCAGTGTAAGTAGTGCGATTCTTCTCGTCTGTACCCTTTGTAAGCTCAGTAGATGTGTACTCGTATCCGTTGAACTGGAGAGACATATTGACTGTCTCGTCAGACATCTCCTTAACTACAACCGTAGCGTCAGCAACTTTTTGATCGTTCATATAGAGAACCTCGTTGAAGGTCTTCTCGTCCTTAACAGTGACTGGGAGGTCAACTACAGTAACGTACTTGATAACGGCGTTACTACGGTTAGCACCTTCCTTAGAACCGATGTTTACACTTGTGAGATTCCAGAAGTCTTCTGTATTTGACTGCCATGTACCAGTTACGCTTGAGTCGTAGAAGCCGTTGAACGAAACGCCGTCGATTGTACAACCCTCTGCCTTAGAAAGCTCGATACGTACAATACCTGGCTCAACTGGTGTATTAGCATCAGAAATCGGGTGTGCACCACCAGTTGTGAGGTAGTCAGACTTCATGCGATTATCAGACTTTGTATAGTAGAAGTGCCAGCCACCGATTTGCCAAGCGCTGATGTTCTGACCTACAGAGAGGATATCCTCGTTTGTGCCAACGCAAGTAGAGAGGTCGATAACGGCAACGAGCTTCTGCTTGTTCCAGTCGATAGCGATGTTAGACCACTCGAACTTAGAGCCGTTTGCAGCAAAGTCAACTGAACCCTCTACTACTGTGCCTTCGATTGAAGGAGGTTCCGGAGCTACGTAGTCGGGATCTGTACCGAATGCGAGAGTTCTTCCGTCAGTTGGGATGAGAGTCATGTAAAGCTTCTCTTCCTCATCCTTTGTGTAGCGGAGAGCCTTAACAGCGTAGTTTGCGCCCTGGAAGTTAGCTGTACCAGTGTATGTGATGCGATCCTTCTCGTCTGTACCCTTTACGAGGTCTGTAGACTCAACGTTCATATCTGTGAAGGCGAGAGACATGCTGATAGTGTTGTCCGACATCTCCTTGAGAGTAACGGTAGCGTCGCCCATTGCGCTCGGAGTACCGTCAGCGAGTGAATAGAGCTGGTCGGCATACTGCTTCTCGAAGGTTACGGTTACCTCAGGCTCTGTCGGCTCTGTTGGCTCTTTCCAGCCGAGAGGAGCAACCTTAACATACTTATATGTAGCGTTACTCATAACATTACCCTGGCAACCACCGAAGTCGATAGTATTGAGTGCCCACAGACCGCTGAATACAGTCGGGAGGTCTTCTGTTGTCCAAGACTCGGTGCTGTTGTTAGACGGATTTGATGCAGTATCGACGTACTTAACAAGTGCAGACTCACCATTAATCTTAAGACCGCCCTGCTTAGAAATCTCGATTGTTACAACCTCGTCAGTAAGCTGGATATAAGCCTTAGAAAGGTTTGCGAAACCTCTATTATAGCTCTTATTAGCACTGTGGAGGTAGTTGTACTGCAGAACCTTAGCAGCCTTGTTGTAGTAGAATAAGTAGTGAGGACCATCGTTCCAACCTGTGATGTCAGTACCTACTGCCAATACGTTCTCTGGTCCTGAGCTTGTCTTACATGTAGAGAGGTCGAGCTTAGCTGCGATGTACTGAGTATCCCAGTCGATAGCTACACCTTCCGTCTTCCATGATGAACCTGTAGCCTTGAATCCTTCCTCAACAACGTCAACGATAGCTGGCTTGTCTTCACCGCCAGGCTCGCCACCGCCAGTAGACTCGAAGTCGTCAACGCCGAATTCTGCAGAGATTGTAGACTTGCGAAATATTGAACCTATCGCTGCTGAGAATCTAGCGTATGCCTTTTCTGCATTGAACTTAGCAAAAAGACGGCCATCTGAAGCCTCTGTGTAGAGGAAATCACAATTTTCTACTGATACTGACAAGTTAGAAAGGTCGATAGTTGTAACACCATTCTCTGTGGTACCAGCAACATTGCTGAATGTGTATGTACCATAGTTGTCTGTGTAAGAGCCATCAACATTGATGACATCCTTAAATGTCACATTAAATGTGTTGTCGCCATTGTCAGTGATTGTAAGAACAGCGTCGTCCGACTCAGTGGGGGGATTAACACCGAATATAACGGTGCGATGTCCTGTGTAGTCGGTTGCAAACGCGGTAAGCGTCATCACTAACAAAGCAAGAAGAGATAAGATTTTTTCATACTAAATCCTTTCTTTTGTTTGTTAATAAATTGTTATTGAATTAAGTTAATTAAAAATTTCTGTTTTAGTAATAATCGGTTTTGCGCGATTTCTTTAGTTTTTTATTCGGTCTTCTTAAGTCTTTAGATTATGGTTTCTTAGATTGTAGTACGGCGCTTTTCAGCGGACGTTGTAAGGTGCGCAACGCCTTTCGGCACTACGCACTTCATCTTCGCTGCAAATTTAATAAAAAATTGGATAGTGGCAAAGTATTTTCCACTTTTTTATGTCTTTGAAGCTGAATAGGTTGGCTTAAAGGGCGCATCGATTGAGCTTTACACCTTATTATTATATTTAAGAGCAGATAGAGTATATTCTATTACTAAACTTCTGTAGGTGAAAACATCTACCATATCTCCCAGCAACGGCGCAACAGGCACATTATGAACGGAATAAGGGCTGGCAGATTTCTCTCTGAGTGGGGTATCTGCCAGCCTATCTCCCAGCCATATTACAGCTTGAATGGGTGGACAACAGATTAAAAGCGGATTTTGGCTGCCTTCAAGGGGGGTGTGTCAAAACTCACGAGAAGGACGCCCCGGAGGGGCAAAAGCACATAGCCCAGGGCAACGCCCTGGGTAAATA
>ERZ780090.173-NODE-173-length-27407-cov-19.0972_pt1 | contig 27407 bp, 19 predicted proteins | sample MGYA00433086_ERZ780090 | MGnify/ENA primary metagenome ERZ780090 (study PRJEB29588, sample SAMEA1972002) | human gut metagenome | biome: human gut; feature: human-associated habitat; material: faeces | place: Denmark | collected 2008/2010 ...
CGGGGTGCAGCGCGGTAGAGCGGTTCGTCCTCCGGGCGTATGTTCACCGGCATGTCGGTGTCGTAGACGTGAAGCCTTATGCGCAGCTTCTCTGTAGATTGTTCAGCCATCGTGTGAATGTTTTAAAGCTTGCTGCGAATGGTCTACACCTGCTTCTCGTTGATGAGCGTTATGCACTTGTCGACGTCGCGTATGAGCTTGGCAAGACGCTTCTGCGCCGCCTGCATGTCTCCGTCGGTGATTTCAACCATTCGAGCCAATTTCAGACTTTCGTAGTCGTTGCGCTGCTGCTGTAGCTGGGCTTCGAGCTTCTCGATGCGTTGCTGCTGCTCCGCCACCTGACGACACAAGTCCTCGTTCTGCTTCGTAACACTCTGGTACTGCAGAATCATTTGCCTGACACGTGTCGCAAACTGGTTTATAGTTTTCGATTCAGCTTCCATATAACAGCGTTTATGACTGTCGGCGCATTGGTTCTGCGCCACAAAATTATATTATTTTTACGAATGTGACAAAACTATTGCAAGTTTTTATTGTGGCTGAACACGTTTTTGTACCTGTCTCACGCATTTTCAGCCACAACCCCCACATTACTTCTTCTGCTCAGCATCGGCACCTGCCTTCGGTTCCTTCTTGGCAAGCATCACCACCTGGAACACAAAGTCGGTAATCCACTTCTGAGAGAAGCCCAAACGCTGGTCGTACTGACGTATCGCCATTACAGCCTTGAGCACAGCCGGATCGCTGTAGTCGTTCTTTGTGAAGAGGTCGGCAACGGTCTTCTCCGTCATCTTGTAGAGCGCGTTCTTAAAGAACGACGGCAGACGGAGCTTGAACTTCATGAGGTTGCCCATGAGCATCATGATGTCCTGAGTGAAGTTCTGGAACTGGATGAGATAAACCTGCACATCCTGCAACTTGCGACAGTTCTTGCGGATGCTGGCATCCACCTCCTTGAAGAAGTTGTCGTCTACGCCGTATATCTCGCGCAGCATCTTGCGGCAAGCGCTCTTCTCGCCCACACCGAGCTTGTTATTCACTGTCGGAACGTGGAGTGTGGTCTTGAACACGCGCAAATCGGGCAGCATGCCGAGGTTGGCAATGCCTACGTTTGCGGCTATCGAAGCCTGGAAATACACGCGCACAAGCTGCATGTAGTCTTCCATACCACCTGTCTTATCGTTATCTGTTTTCTTTCCGAATAGTTTTGAAAAAAATCCCATATATGTTTTATTTGTTTATGATATTAAATCGGCACGCAAACGGGTTTTACATTTATTATGCCAACTTAAACTATATTATGCAAAATTACAAATAAAATGGATAACTGCCAAGTGTTGTAACGTTTTTCTTATTTTACCGATTAACGTTTCAAAATTAAGCGTTCAAAAGTGTATTTTCTAAGTTATTATTATTAACTTTGTACACTTTATATAATTATAAGAATATTGTTTAACAATAAAAACATCAAAGAATCATGAAAGGTATCGTTTTAGCAGGTGGCTCGGGCACACGCCTCTACCCCATCACCAAAGGTATTAGCAAGCAACTCATACCAATTTTCGATAAGCCAATGATATACTATCCTATATCAGTGCTCATGCTCGCTGACATAAAGGAAATCCTCATCATATCCACCCCTAACGACCTGCCGGCTTTCAAGCGTCTTCTGGGCGACGGTAGCGACTACGGCGTACGCTTCGAATACGCTGAGCAGCCTTATCCAGGCGGTCTGGCTCAGGCGTTCATCATCGGCGAAGAGTTTATCGGCGACGACAGCGCTTGCCTCGTATTGGGCGACAACATTTTCTACGGAGCCGGCTTCACACAGCTGCTGCGCGAGAGCGTGCAGAACGTGGAGCGCGACGGCAAGTCGACCGTCTTCGGCTACTACGTGAACGACCCCGAGCGCTACGGCGTGGCTGAGTTCGACGCCGATGGCAACTGTCTCAGCATCGAGGAGAAGCCCGAGCACCCGAAGAGCAACTATGCAGTGGTGGGCCTCTACTTCTACCCGAACAGCGTGGTGGAGATTGCGAAGAACATCAAGCCGAGCGCACGAGGCGAACTGGAGATAACAACCGTGAACCAAGAGTATCTGAAGCGCGGCGAACTGAAGGTGCAGACCCTGCAGCGCGGTTTCGCATGGCTCGACACCGGCACACACGACTCGCTCTCTGAGGCAAGCACATTCATCGAAGTTATCGAGAAGCGCCAGGGACAGAAGGTGGCTTGTCTGGAGGAGATAGCATACAAGAAGGGATGGATAACTAAGGAGAAGCTCACAGAGGTGGCACAGCCGATGATAAAGAACGAATACGGCAAGTATCTGATGCGCCTCGCCGAGGACAAACAATAGACGACCAAAGCGAAGACGCCGCAAAAAGACACAAGATAAGACATAGCCGAAAAGAAGATAAAGGATAATAAAACGCTTTAAACATACAACGCAAACAAAAAATGGAAGGAAACAACAACCAACAAGGTTTATACAACGTACAGCAAGAGCTCGAGGAGGGTTCTTCCTTCGACTTTAAGATCATCTACACGACACTGATCCTCAACTGGCAGTGGTTCGTACTTTCATTAATCATCTGTCTGAGCGTAGCTGCCATCAAGCTGCGCTACACGACACCTATGTACCAGTCGTACGCCAAGTTGCTCATCAAGGACGACAACAACGGCGGACGCAGAGGCGGCAGAAGCAACATCGCCAACTCGTCTACATTGGGTATAATGACAAACAGTGAGGGTATCGACAACGAGATGGAGATTCTGAAGTCGACAGCGCTCGCTACAGAGGCTGTGAAGCAGCTGAAGCTCTACACGGTCTACACTCTCGAAGGACGTATCAAGGACCACCTGCTCTACAAGAACCAGCCGGTGAACGTAGACCTCGATGCGTCCCACATCGAGACGCTGAAGAGACCTATCAGCCTCGTCATCGACAAGGACGAGAACGGCAAACTGCATGTGACGGGCACATATACTTACGTGCCTGAAGACCCTGACAAGCCGTCGAAGACCTACGCCATCAACCGCACATTCGACGTTCTGCCGGCTCGCATCATCACAAGCGTTGGTATCATCACATTCACTGCCAACACGCTCTCGCCGATGCCCGACGATCGCAATGAGCTCGTGACAATCTATCCGCCGAAGATGATTGCAGGCAAGTATAGCGGTGCGCTCACCGTCAACCAGCTTTCGAAGAGCACTTCTATCGCCAGCTTGACACTGACCGACGAGATGCCGCAGCGTGCCAACGACTATCTGAAGCAGCTCGTGTTCAGCTACAACATGCAGGCTAACGAGGACAAGAACGAGATAGCGATGCGCACAGAACAGTTCATCAACTCGCGTCTTGAGAAGATCAACACCGAGCTGGGTGCTACCGAGGGCAGTCTGGAGGCAACAAAGCGCCAGTACAAGATTGTGAATCCGGAGGCTACCGGTGCGCTTGGTTTCACCAACACCGACCAGTTCACACAGAAGCTGGCTGACATGGACATGCAGATAGAGTTGCTCCGCAGCTTGCAGCAGTACATGAACGAGCCGAGCAACAAGTATCAGACGCTGCCGTCGAATGTAGGTCTGAACGACGCTGCCGCTTCTACGCTCATCAACGACTACAACAAGATTGTTATGGAGCGCAACCGCTTGCTGCGCAGCGCCAATGAGAACAGCCCTACCATCACTCCGCTCACGGCACAGCTCGACGACCTCTCGTCAAGTATCCGCCGCGCTATGACTCAGGTGCAGCGCAACGCACAGATTCAGCGCAACTCTATACTGCAGGAGTACAACCGCTACTCGAGCATGATCTACTCTTCGCCTGAGCAGGAGCGTGTGCTCAACCAGATCGGCAGACAGCAGGAGGTGAAGTCGGGTCTTTACCTGATGCTCTTGCAGAAGCGTGAGGAGAACTCTATCTCGCTCGCCGCTACAGCCGACAAGGGTAAGCTCATCGACGACCCCGTATCGTTCGGACAGATAAGCCCGAAGAAATCGATCATCCTGCTCATCGCGCTGGTTATCGGCTTGGCTATACCGTCCATCGTGCTGTTCCTCATCAACTTCTTCCGCTACAAGATTGAAGGACACGAGGATGTGGCTCGCCTCACCACTCTGCCTATCATCGGCGACGTGGCTATCGCAAGCGAGACAGCGAAGACGAAGGCTGACATCGTGGTACACGAGAACCAGAACAACGTCATGGAGGAGGTGTTCCGTTCTATACGTTCTAACATCCAGTTCATGCTGAAGGAGGACCAGAAGGTCATCATGTTCACCTCTACCACATCGGGTGAGGGTAAGACCTTCACAGCGGCTAACCTGGCTGTGAGCTTCGCGCTGCTGGGCAAGAAGGTGTTGGTAATGGGTCTTGACATCCGCAAGCCGCGTCTTACCAACCTCTTCGAACTGAAGGACAAGAACATCGGTATCACCAACCTACTCGTACACGACAACCCGACTCGTGAGGATATCTGCGCCAATATTCTGAACTCTGGCGTGAACCGCAACCTGGACATCATGCCTGCTGGTCCTATCCCACCAAACCCTGCAGAGCTTGTGTCGCGCGAGTCGCTCGACAACATCTTCGCCACTCTGCGCAAGGAGTACGACTACATCATCGTGGACACCGCTCCTGTGGGTCTTGTTACAGATACGCTGATGATTGCTCGTGTGGCTGACCTCACCGTTTATATGTGTCGTGCAGACTACACTCCGAAGTCAAGCTTCGAGTTCATCAATTCGCTCAGCGCTCAGAAGAAGTTGCCGCAGGTAAGCATCGTTATCAACGGCATCGATATGTCGAAGAAGAAGTACGGCTACTACTACGGCTACGGCAAGTACGGCAAGTACGGACGCTACGGCAAGAGCGGCAGCTACGGCAGCAAGTACGGTGGCAACTATGGCGGAAATAACGGTCTGAACTACACTTCGTACGGCGCTTACGGCAACTATGCTGACAGCAACTATGGCAACAAGAAGGACGATTCAATCAAGCGTAAGTAACAATGGTTATAGCAGTTGATTTCGACGGAACTATCGTTGAGCACAAATACCCTGCCATCGGCAGGGAGCTGCCCTTCGCTACAGAGACATTGCGTATGCTGATACGCGACCGCCACAAGCTGATATTGTGGAGCGTGCGCGAGGGACGGCTGCTCGACGAGGCTGTTGAGTGGTGCAGGGAACGCGGCGTGGAGTTCTACGCCGTGAACCGCGACTACCCGGAGGAGAGCCGTGAGCACGACTCCTTCTCACGCAAACTAAAGGCAGACCTCTTTATCGACGACCGCAACATTGGCGGTCTGCCCGACTGGGGTACTATCTACCAGATGGTGAGAGACCGCAGCACGTGGGAGGAAGTATTGGAACAGCGCAACAGCAGCTTTGAAAAGACGGAGGCACCGAAGCGCAAGAAGAAATGGGGCATCTTTTAAGTTGCCTACTATGCTCTAAGAACATTGAAAATTATCTGTATCTATTAGAAAGCATACAGACTTATAAAAACGAAAAAAGACCATGCCGGAATACCGACATGGCCTTTTTCGTTTAAACATCTGTTACAACATATTATTACTACTACATTATCTTATTACTCCAGCACCAATACATGGCTTGTGCCATCCTGCGCTGTGAAGACGTTCAGACCAATCTTCATCAGATAGTCGCCACTGTACTGCTTGCCGTTGCACTCCAAGTCTGACTGCTTGCCAGGCATGAGGTTTGTCTCCTTCACGGTGTACATCTTTGCGGCATCAAGACCCTGCAGCTTCACGTTCTGCTGCGGCTCCTTATAGCGCGGATGCAGGTCGTAGGCGAAGAGCACCGCACGCTGCTTGTCTTTGCTAACGTAGTTGATAGCGCAGTGGCTGCCTTCGTAAGGTGAAACAAGACGATACTGGTCGCCTTCGAGAATCATCGGCTTCATGCTATCGTAGTTCTTAACGGCCTGCTGCACGAACTTGTAGTCGTCTGCAGAGAGCGACTTGAGGTCAATGTCAAAGCCCAACTTGCATGAGCTGCATACGTCGGTGCGGAACTTTACGGATGTGTTCTTGTTCCAGTTGGTGACGTGCGATCCCATTGTCTTTGCAGGGAAGAACTTCGAGAGGCTCCACTGGATGTAGATGCGCTCGTACGGGTCGGTGTCGTCAGAACACCAGAATTCGGTGAAGTACTTGAGCATCTCGTAGTCCATACGTCCGCCACCACCAGAGCAGAGCATCATCGGCAGATTAGGATACTTGTTATGGATGCGTGTGAGCACATTGTAGATGCCACGAACGTGGTCGATATAGAAGTTGCCCTGGTTCTGCTTGTGATACGGCGAATAGATATTGGTTATAACGCTGTTGCAGTCCCACTTGAAGTAAGCCACGTCGGGATTCTCAGTCATGATGCGGTCGACGATGCCGAACACATAGTCCTGCACCTTAGGGTTGGAGATGTCGAGCACGAGCTGGTTGCGATAATAATATGTGTCGCGCTGCGGCTGCAAGATAACCCAATCAGGATGCTTCTCAAACAGTTCGCTCTTCGGGTTCACCATCTCCGGCTCAATCCATATACCGAACTTCACGCCAGCCTTCTTTGCATCTCTTACAAGACCAGGAATACCCTCCGGCAACTTGCTCTTTGTAGCCTCCCAGTCGCCCAGTCCGGCGTGGTCGTCCTTGCGCGGATACTTATTGGCGAACCATCCGTCGTCGAGCAGGAACATATCTACGCCGAGGTCCTTGGCATCCTTCATCAGTTCGGCAAGACTCTGCTGGTTGAAATCGAAGCCCGTATTCTCCCAGTTGTTCAGGAGAGTGAGGCGGTCGCCCATACCCATGTTCACCTGATACTGACGAGCCCAGTTGTGCAGGTTGCGCGAAGCCTCGCCCATACCATTATCGCTCATCGCGAAGATGAACTCAGGAGTGGTGAATACCTCGCCTGCCTTCAGCTTATAGTCGGAAGCGTAAGGATTGATGGCAGGAATGACGCGAAGCGCGCCGACATTGTCCACCTCAAAAGTGAAACGGAAGTTGCCGGGCCAGCCAATCGTGCCGAGCATCACCTTGCCCTCGTTCTCCTTTGCAGGCTCGTCGAAGCCCAATTCGAAGAAAGGCTCAGCCTGCATAGCGGCGCGTGTGCCGAGCTTTGTGTCGATAATCTTCTTGCCCGTGCTCAACTGGGTTGTCTCGGGCTGACCTTCCTTAGCCCAGTCGCTGTGATAGTTAGTGAGATAATACTTTGAAGATTTGAAGTAGAGCATCGTAGAGCTGTAGCGCCAGAGTGTGATGGCAGACTTCTCCTTGTGAGAGATCTCGCTCCATGCCTTTATCACATTCTCCTTCGGATAAGCCACATAGTGGAGCTTCACTGTCAGCGGATACACCTTGTCCTGAAGTGTGATGACTGTCTCAGTGCCGCCCTTCACAGCCTTCTGCTCCGACGACTTATAATAGAGATATGTAGTCATGTTGCCGTCGGCGTGCGTTACGGCAACAGCCGGCTCGAAGAAGTCTTCAGCACCCGAAGTGGCATACACCTCATGGCCGCGCTGGCACACAGCGCCGTCAGAAGCTGCATATACATCCCACTTAAGGTTCTCGTAGTCGGCAGGATTCTGCAACTTATCGCCGAGATAGACCTGATAAAGACGGCCCTTTGGCGACACTTTCATCACGAGGTCGGTCTTTTCGGTAGACACACGGATGATTTCTTGAGCGAATGTGATGGCAGAAGTCATGCACATTGCTGCGATTAGCATAATAGTTTTCTTCATTTTCGTATGGTTTTTTACAGGTTGTTTATATATCGATATTCTTGCATTGGCTTGTTAGAACTTGATGCTTGCGTTGAACTCTACTGTGAACGGGCGGAGATAGTTACCGCTCATGTACTTGCCGGCATACTTGCCAGCCTCATCCTTTGTGATAAGCTCCGAACCGCTGATTGTGCCCTTCGCACCCTTCTCGTTGAAGATGTTAATGACGCTGACACCGAGACTCAGGTTCTTGTTCACATTCCAGTTGACACCACCGAATGTCTCCCAGTGGCCGTTGAAGTAGAGCGCCTCCTGAAGGTTGGCGTATGTCTTGCCGAAGTAGCGGAAGCTGAGCCAAGCGCTGAGGTTCTTCGTGATGTCGTATCTCGGGTCAAGCTCGATGAGCACCTGCGGAATCTCCTTCACAATCTTGTTGTTGGCATTAACGCTCATAGTCTGACCGTCGCTGAACGTAACGCTCGCGTTGTAGTTCTTGTACACCGGCTTCTGATAGGTGAAGAGAGCGTGCATGTGGAAGTTCTTGAACGGGTTGATTTCGGCAGATGTTGTCCAACCCAATGTCTGGATGTTGTAGATGAGCAACACGGTCTTGCCTTCAGAAGTGCCAGGCTTGGTGAGGTTCTGCTGGTCGATATTGTTCGACTTAGAGATGTATGTCACCATTGACGAGAGGTCGAGCCAAGAGTTCTTGTAGAAAATACCGCCGCGAACCAACGGAATGGTCACGCGCTTGTACTGCTCCTCGGTAGGACCGGTGCCGGCATACTCGCTGATGCGCGGGAAGCGTGTGGCGATAGTGGCGTCGGCAGTAAGACCGAACTGGTTTGTTACGTTGTAAGTCATCTGCAAAGTGGCAGCATAGTTGAGTTTGTTCTTCGTAACGTTGGCAGGAGCAATGCTATGCTCTGTGGCAACGATTGATCCGTCTGCGGCTGTAGAATATGTATTGAAGTTGCCGAGATGGAAGCCACGGAAGCGTGACGCAGAAATCTGGTCTGCCGACATACGATAGTATTCGAGACGACCGCCGTAGAACAGCTTGAACTTGGGAGTGATGCGCCATTCGTCGGTGAAATAGAGAGCGAGCTTGTTCTCCGAACCCTTTGTATATTCAGGACTCAGCTCATTGTAGCCGAAGGTCTCTGAGCGGTGTGCGGTCTGCGTAGGGTCGAGCGGATTGACGTACATCTGGTTCAGCGTACGAGGATAAGCCTCAACAGTGCCTGCCCACTGGAACGAAGACGAATAGTAGTTGAGGTGGTAGTACCACTCGTTCAAGCCAATCATCAGCTTGTGGTTGTTCAGCTGCTTGCTCATCTCAGTTGTAAGGAGGGCGTTGCTCACCTTGCCGACGTGCAGCCAAGTGCGTCGGCCTTCGATGAGTCCGCTGTATGCCGAACCGTCTGAAAGCTGGTAGCCGTCAGCCTCAGCAACCTCAGAGATGGTGCTGCCGCCGTAGTCTACGTAGTTGGCACGCGGAGCGTTCATATACTTGGCGTTCAACTTCCACAGCCAGCCGTTGTCAAACTGATACTTGCTCACCAAAGCCACCTCGTTGGCACGGTTGTCGTTGCCGTCGGTCATGTTCCAGGTCTCCATCTTGCCGGTCTTAGTGTTCAGATAGCTGAACGAACCATTACGCTGCACGTATGAATCCATACCCGGGTCGAAACCTGCAAGCTTCTTTATGCTACCGTCGCCGGCGTAGATGAACGGAGCAGCATTAGCGAAGTTGCCGGGGTTCTTGCTGTTCGAATACTTATATAATAAAGATATGTGTCCCTTGCCGCCGTTCAGTATGCGTGTAAGACCCAAATGGTAGATCTGCGTGCGGTCGGCATAGTCGGTGAAGCGCAGCTTGAAGCTTCCTGGGTCGAAGTTCTGATACATGCCGGCTGTGTAGAGCCAGTTGTCGCCGATGCCGCCAGAGAGGTTAAGGTCAAAGTTCTGCATACCGAAGTGGTTAGCCTTATAATTAAGCTTGCCACTGAATTTCTTCTCGCCCAACTCGCTGAACGCAGAGACAGCATAAGCGATGTTGCCGGTCTTGATGGCACTCTCCGACGGTGTCATAAGGTCGGTGCCTTGCAGCGAAGCGTCGCTGCGCCAGTGGGCAGAGAGCTTGTGCACGGACGACGAGTAAACAGCAGGCAGTCCGTTCTCGTATACCGTTACGTCTTCGCTCGGCAATCCAATCTGAATCTCGCGCGGTTTGTTAGCGTCAGAAGCGTTGAGCATCACGTTGCGCTCTTCCTTCTTCTGCGGTTCCGAATCGTTTGTTGAATTGTTTTCTGTATGCGTCTGTGCATACATGCCCGTAGAGGCAGAAGCCAAGAGGGCAAATGAAAATGTTTTAAGTTTTAGGTTCATATCCGTTGTGTTTATGTTTTCGGTTGCAAAGTTACAAGCTATATCGGCTGATTGTATGTATGCGTAAAATGAAAGTAGACATAAATTAAGGTATAGAAACTTATAACTTATTATATATCAGAATATTTAAGGCTTTAGTCTTTTTTATCAAAGTAAATGGTTTTATCTTAATAATATTAGCTAAATTTGCAGCATTAAAGCCAAAAAACCACTATTATGCGCATCTTTTTATACCTATTGTTCATCTTTTTGCCGCTGCAAGCTACAGCCCAAACCAAGTTGGCTACAGCCGGTATCTCTGGCGAGCAAGACCTGCTTGACCTTCTCGACAGCTATGTCGACAAGCGCGACGCATACTCCAAGCAGAAAGAAAAGAAGATTGACCAACTAAAGCTGAAGTTGCGAACGGCGGAAGACCTTCCGCAGCGACTCGCACTTCTAAATAGTATCTATCGCGAATACTATACATACCATTACGATTCGGCAATGGTATACGTGAACCGCGGCCTCTCTCTATCAGAAAGCGAGAACAACGCCTACTACACAACGCTCAACAAGATAAATCGTGCAGCGGTGTTGTCTACGGGTGGTTTCTACAGTCAGTCGGAGGAGCTGCTTGAGGATATAAAGAAGAAGGGTGTGCCTAAGCAGCTAAAGCAATACTATTATTATACACGCACGTGGCTGTACAACTATTGGGAGGCGTTCAGCAACAAGTCGGAGTTCATGGACTATTACCATAAGAAGAAGTTCGAGAATCTGAAGCTCACGGTGGAAGTCACAAGCAGCAAGGATGTGGCTCTGCATGCCTACCTTAGCGGCGAACTGGCTTTCCTCACCAACCCCATGAGCAAGGCTGTGCTGCAATTCTACACAAAGGCTCTGATGAACAGCCGGGTAGACAGTCGTGTGCATGCCTCGGCAGCCTACTGCATAGCACGTTATTATCGCGAGTTGGGCGACACGCAACGATATGAAAAGTACATTATTGAAGCGGCTATCTCGGACATAACATGCCCTTTGAAGGAGAATCTTGCGCTGCAGGAGTTCTCTACATATCTGTATGAGAAGGACCAGAAGTATGCCGACCATGCGGCACGTTACATCTATTGCTCTATGGAGGATGCCCGATTCTACAACAACCGACTGCGTATGCTCGAGATTTCGAGCATTCTGCCTATCATTGCCACAGCCAATCAGGAGGCATTAGCGCATAAGGAACGTATCGTGAGAGGCGTGCTTGCGGTGGTTAGTTTTCTGTCGCTGATGTTGCTGACAATGGCTATCTTCGGCTACAAGCAGAACAAATGGCTGGCAGGTAGCCGCCGAGAGGTAAAGACACAGAACCGGCAGTTGAAGGAGCTGAACGAACGACTCATAGCGACCAACCATCGCCGCGAGACCTACATGCGTTTGTTCATGGACATTAGTGCGGTGTACATCCGCAAGCTGATGGAGTACCGCAAACTGGTGAGCAGAAAAATAAAGGCCAACCAAACGGCTGACCTTCTTAAGACTATAAACAGCTATAAGCTCGCGGAGGAAGAAGCGACGACGTTCTACACTCGTTTCGACCGCGCCTTCACGGAGCTGTATCCTGGTTTCGTTGACGAACTGAACAGTCTGTTGCTTCCAGAAGGAAGGATTGCGCAGCCATCTCCTAACACCCTAACTACAGAAGCGCGCATCTACGCGCTAATGCGCTTGGGTGTGACTGAGAGTCAGGAGATAGCCACACTTCTGTTCTACTCGACACAGACAATATACAACTACAAGTCGGCGATGCGCGCACGGGCTGTGAACCGCGACACGTTCGACGAAGACATCAACAGACTATGCCATGTTGGGTAATGGTCTTTTCCCTAAGATAAGCAATTACTTCAGCAGGAAGTCTTCGGGGTGCTGGAATCCGTTGAGGTAGTCGCGGGCTGCCATGCGCTTCTTGCCGGCAGGCTGCAGCTCTACAAGCTCAAGCCACTCGTCGACGGTGGCAACGAGAAGACGGCGGTTCTCTGCCTTGAGCGTTCCAACCTCCACGCCGTTAGAAGACTCGCCGGTCTTTGCGGCTTTGTACACCTTAAGCACCTGAGCCTTAGCCTGAGCGTCGCGCGGAGTGAGCATACACCATGCGCCGGGCACTGGCGACAGACCGCGCACAAAGTCATAGATGCGCTTTGCTGAGAGCGAGAAGTCGATGACGCAGGTCTCCTTGAATATCTTCGGAGCGACGTGGTGAGCCTCGCTTTCCTGCTGCGGCTGCGAAGGCACGTCGCCATCGGTAGAGAGCACGAGGTCGACGGTATCGATGCAAAGTTCTGCACCAAGCTGCATAAGTCCGTCGTATACATACTCCACATCAGCGTCGTCGGGGATGGGAAACTCGCGTTGTGCGATGATACGACCGGTGTCGATGTCGTGGTCGAGGAAGAATGTGGTGACGCCGGTGCGGGTCTCGCCGTTGATTACAGCCCAGTTGATTGGCGCTGCGCCACGATAGTCGGGCAGCAGGGCGGCGTGAACGTTGAACGTGCCGAAGCGCGGCATAGCCCACACCACCTCGGGCAGCATTCTGAACGCAACAACCACCTGCAGGTCGGCGTTATAGCTGCGCAGCTCCTCAAGAAACCGCTCGTCTTTCATCTTCACGGGCTGCAGCACGGGCAGATTGTGCGCCAGAGCGTACTCCTTGACGGGCGAAGGGCGCAGCACCGATCCGTGGCGACCTACGGGTTTATCGGGCTGCGTCACCACAGCCACTACGTTATAGCCGTTCTCAACAAGTCGCTGAAGCGATCCAACGGCAAACTCAGGTGTTCCCATGAACACTATGCGGAGATCTTTCTTTTCCATTGCTTTTTGTTTTTATTTCTTTAAGCCGAACTAAGCCTTCTTAAGCCTTTCTAAATTATCCTCATCGGAGGAGGGTTGGAAGGGGGCTTTTTACTTTTTTTACTCTTTTACCTTTTTACTTTTACAAAGTTACGTTTTTTTCGGCGAATATCATCCATGCTTGTAATAAAGAGCGAGAAAATTGTCTTTAAACTTACGGCATAACAAGAAAAAGCATTAACTTTGTAAAAGTAAAAAGGTAAAAAAGTAAAAGAGTAAAAGGTAAAAAACAAAATAGGAAATAACAATGACACAGAAAGAAGACATTCAGAATGCCGTGAACGTTATGCGTAAGGGTGGCGTGATACTCTACCCTACCGACACGGTGTGGGGAATAGGCTGCGACGCAACGAACGCTGAGGCAGTGGCAAAGGTGTACAAAATAAAGCAGCGCGACGACTCGAAGGCGCTTATCTGCCTCACCGACTCGGTAGACCGCGTGCAGCGCTACGTGCGCGACGTGCCGCCGGTGGCTTGGGACCTTATGGAACTTGCCGAGAAGCCGACAACAGTGGTGCTCGACGGCGCCGTGAACCTCGCCCCGAACCTCATCGCCCAAGACGGCAGCATCGCTCTGCGCGTCACCAACGAGCCGTTCTCGAAGGAGCTTTGCTACCGTTTCCAGAAGGCTATTGTGAGCACAAGCGCCAATATCAGCGGCGAACCGACGGCACAGAACTATCGCGACATTGCGCCAGAGATACTGGAGGCTGTCGACTATGTGTGCTGGACTCGTCGCCAGGAACACAAGCCGCACACTCCGAGCAGCATTATCAAGCTCACTAAGGACGGACAGGTAACCATCATACGCAAGTAAATGGAACAGACTGCGATTGACAAGAAAGACGCAACGCTGGAAGAAAGGCTGTACGCTTGGCGCACGAAGCATTTTTCCGACCGTCAGGCGACTATCATCCTCGCCCTCTGCATCGGATTCTTCGCGTCGGTGGCTGCCTACGTGCTCCACTCGATAATTCACATCATACAGCACATGCTGACGTCGAGGTTTCATGCCGACACGTTCAACTGGCTCTACCTGATGTTCCCGGTTGTGGGCATATTCTTAACGTCGCTCTTCGTGCGCTACTTGGTGAAGGACAACATCTCGCACGGTATCACACGCATCCTCTACGCTATATCCTCGAAGCAGTCGCGACTGAAAGGGCACAACTGCTGGACATCGGTTGTGGCGTCGGCTATCACCATCGGCTTCGGCGGATCGGTAGGTGCCGAGGCGCCTATCGTGCTCACGGGTTCGGCTATCGGTTCCAACCTCGGACGACTGTTCGGCATGGACAAGAAGAAGCTGATTCTGCTTGTTGGCTGCGGTGCTGCCGCCGCCATCGCCGGCATCTTCAAGGCGCCTATAGCCGGATTGGTGTTCACGCTCGAGGTGCTGATGGTCGACTTGAGCATGGCGTCGCTGCTACCTATCCTCACGGCAGCGGTCACGGCTACGTGCTTCACGTATATCTTCATGGGCAGCTCGTCGCTGTTCAGCTTCCACCTCGACAGCATGTGGAGCGTGGAGCGTGTGCCGGCGTGCATCATCCTCGGCATCGCATGCGGACTTGTGAGTCTCTACTTCATACGCTCCATGTCGGTATGCGAGGGCATGTTCGGCAAACTGAAGCAGCATCGCTGGGCTAAGCTCGCGCTGGGCGGAGTGATGCTCAGTTCGCTCATCTTCGTGTTCCCCGTGCTCTACGGCGAAGGCTATTCTGCCATCAATGTGCTGCTCAACGGCACGAGCGAGGCAGACTGGAACGAAGTGCTGAAGAACTCTATGTTCTCGGGCGACGGAAGATGGCTCATCGTGTTCATTGCGCTCGTCATTCTGACCAAGACATTCGCCACGGCTGCCACAAACGGTGGTGGTGGTTGCGGCGGTACGTTCGCGCCGTCGCTCTTCGTCGGAGCCTTCACCGGATTCCTCTTCTCGCGACTCTGGAACATGTATCAGGTGGGCATCTATATTCCCGAGAAGAACTATACGCTGCTCGGCATGGCTGGCGTCATGGCAGGCGTTATGCATGCGCCGCTTACGGGCATCTTCCTCATCGCCGAGATTACGAACGGCTACGATATGTTCATGCCGCTGATGATTGTGAGCATTGCCTCGGTGATGACTATCAGCATCTTCGAGCCGCACAGCATCTACGCCATGCGTCTTGCTCGCGAGGGCAAGCTCCTTACTCACCACACCGACCGTTCTGTGCTGACGCTGATGAAGATAGACAGCGTGATAGAGCGCGACTTCACCGCCGTTACGCCCGACATGCCGTTGGGCAAGCTGGTGAACGCCATCTCGAAGAGTCACACGTCGTTCATACCGGTGCTCGACAACGCCGGTTCGCTGCTTGGCGAGATCGACATCACGAAGATTCGACACATCATGTTCCGCGCCGAACTCTATAACAAGCTCACGGTTCAGCAACTGATGCTGCCCATTGCAGCGCAGGTTGGCGAGAGCGATTCGATGGAGGAAGTGATGCGCAAGTTCGATCTTAAGGGCACACGTTATATGCCCGTGGTGAATGTCTCAGGACATCTCACGGGATATATCTCGCGCTCAAGAGCGTATAGCATGTACAGAAAAATGGTAGCCGACTTCTCGGCGGAATAGTACAATTGAGAGTTGAGAATTGAGAGTTGAGAGTTGAGAGTTGAGAGTTGAGAGTTATGATTACCTTGAGAATTTTATAAATAACTCAATAAATAACTCAATAAATAACTCAAACAATAGCTCAAACAATAGGACATATCATAACTCTCAACTTTCAATTCTCAACTCTCAACTCTAAAATCAATAAAGGGCAGACTCCACAATAGAGTCTGCCCTTTATTGATTTTAGAACGGATAACCGATTGCGAAGTGTATGCTCTGGCTATCCTTAAATTTATCGAAGTTGTAGAAGCCGTTCTTGTACGGCAGGTGCAGACCTACACCCCAATCGAGACGAAGCACGAAGAAGTCGAGGTCGTAGCGTATGCCGATGCCCGTGCCGACCGCCATCTCCTTAAACATGTTCTTCGGTTTGAACACCGCACCCGGACGGTCGCTGTCGCTGCGCAACGTCCACACGTTGCCTGCGTCGAGGAACAATGCGCCGTAGAGGTTGCCGAACATACGCGGACGATACTCGAGGTTCATCTGCAACTTCAAGTCGCCGGTCTGGTCGAGATACGAGAGGTAAGAAGTCTGGGCATGATAGCGACCCGGACCGATACTGCGCACATTGAACGCACGTATGCTGTTGGCACCGCCTACATAGAACTGCTCGCTGTACGGTGCGCTTATCGCATTGCCATACGCCCATACAACACCCATGTTCACGTGCCCGACGAGCGTACTGTGCTCCGTCACCTGCCACGTCTTACTGTAGTCGGTCTCCACTTTCAGGAACTGAGCGTACGGATTCTTGAACATCGTCTTCTCCTTGTCGTTCCACTTCTCGCCGAACGCCATGTATCCGAGCGAAAGCAGATTGGCAGCCTCGCTCACCGACACCTGCCAGAAGATAGGATTATGAAGGCGCGCCGGCGACTGGTATGTGAATGTGTAGCGCATCTTAGGCACAAACTGGTCGCTCATCGCCACAAGCAGGTACGGACTCTTGTTGACGAGATCGGTGAACGCCGGCGTCATGTGCTTCATGTACTCGTACTGCAGTATGAGCGGCGAGAACTGGTGCTGCACGATGGCTCTCGGCTGCGTCTTGTATGTCAGCTCGCCCGACACGATGTGGCGCTGGAAGAAGCCCGAGCGATTGAGCACGTCGAACGATCCCTTGATGAGCGTTGTCGGCGTAGCATAGCGCTGGCGTATCGGCTTGCCTTTTCTGCGACGTATATGGCGCAAGCGGCGCAAGATATTGTTCACAAACAGCAGGCGCGGCATCTCTACCGACACATCGGCACCGTATTCGTACGAGTTGAACTTCGAGCTGCTGCCGTCTGCCTGATGTCCCGTCTGCCATTCGTACGAGCCTTTCAGATTCACGGTGAGCTTCTCGCCGCCTCGGAAGGCGTTGCGCTTCACTAAGCCCAGATTAAGTCCCGGACCCACACGCCCCGTCGTCTTTCCTACCAGGTTGCCCTCAAGATAAACGTCGTATGGCTTGTCGAACACGCAGTTGAGCGTGAGGTCGAGCGTGTCGCACGTTGCCGAAGTGTCGCGCGGAGCGAACGCAAGGTCGACACGCGAGAAGAGTCCCTTCGCCGTGAGCGTGTTGATGGTCTGCTGATAGTCCTGATAGCTGTATAGCTTGCTGGGCTTTATCTTCATGTCGCGAGTGATTACGCTGCGGCGCATCGGCTCGCGCTTGCCGTTGTAGACGATGGTGTAGTTGCGGCGGCGTATGGTATCCTTCAGCTGCTCCAGAGCCGACTGCTTGCGCATCTCGAGATTGATGCGACCGACGTACCACTTGCGACCTACCGCGGCAGGCAGACTGTCGGCGTAGTGCAGACGCACCTGCACCTCGCCCGGCTCGGCGATGGTATCGGCGAGATATGTGGCGTAACTCGGCTGATAGTAGAAGAAGCCGTTGTTGCGCAGGAGCGTCGAAATGCGCGTTCGCTCTGCCTCAAGCACCGAGACGTCGAACGGATCGCCGGCTTTCACGAGCGACTCCGACGCCTTCTTCTCGATAAGTTCGTTGGCTTCTTCTGGGAAGTTGTGATATGTCAGCGTGTCTACGGTGTACAAGTCGCCGAAGTTGACGTTATACTTCACCTTCGCCGTGCGCGAACTGTCGGATGTCAGTACATCGTAGTTGACATAGCCGCCGAAGTAGCCGCGCGAACGCAGCAACTCGCGCACCACCTGCGCATGCAGCTGCGGATTGACCGAGCTGAGCAGCACCGGCGCCTTGCCGAACGTTGTGCGCATCCACTTGCCAATGCCGCCGCGCGAATGTTCGAAGGCGTTGTATATCCACAGACGGTAGGACGGCATGCGGTAGTACGGACTGCCGAAGAGGGCGCCGTTGGGCGTTGTGGCGAGCGCCGCCTCCACTTCCTCCTGCGTAGAGTAGAAATGGTCGCAAGGCTCGTAGTTCTCGTACCCGGTCTTGCGCAAGCCCGTGAACAGCTTGTCGTCCTCGGGCACAGAACTTGTCGACGAACAGCCGACAAGCACCATTACACATATTATTATATATAGCGTATTCTTCATAAACCTTTACTTTTTATCGCCCGAAAGCGCCGTTTTCGTTTTCTTAACTGCCGTCGAGTCCTTCTTCTGCGCTGCCGTCGAATCGTTGTTATTCACAATCGTGTAGTTCTTCTTCTGAACCAGCGCACCGTTCATCGGCATCGTGTATATGTCATCTGTCTTGCGCTTGAAGCGGAAGATGTCTTTCAGACTCTGCAGCTTGCGGCGCCATACGAAACCGCCGCCGAATTGTCCGACGTAGCCTTCGAGCCAATCGTACGTAGCGCGGTCGTAGAAGAACTTCAGATACTTGTTCGAGTTGGGCGAGAGGCGATACTCCATCGCGATATTATCGAAGAACGTGTCGTTCTGATTCTCTATTTCGGCACCGCTCGACACCTTACCGCCTATCACGATGCGCAGTCGGTTGTTGAGAAAGCGCTTCGAGAACTTGAACGAGTAGTCGGTGTGTACGGCGCCCGAGCCGAGCTGCGTGTTGTCCATGCCGAACGAGAGGTCGAGCGTGCGCAGAGCGTTGCCCGATATGGCTGTAATCTGCGAACTGAGGAACGAACTGAGCGCACTGTTCATGTTGAATGCGCCGGCACTGGTGTCTGAGAGATACATGCCCGTGGTGAGCATCGTAACGGCGAGCTTGCCGCGGTTCTCAAGCGACTGTGTCATCAGCTCGTTGTGTATCTCCTGGTCGTCCGGCGCGTCGATGGTGAACTGCAGACCCATGTCGTTGAGCGTCTTCGTAAGCTCCACGCCGCACTCGAACGTCACGCTGCGTCCTACGCCCGCATCGTTCGTCACGGTAGTCTTGTTCTCCTCAGTCGCCGTGATGTTCAGACGCGGGTTCATTGCGTCGCCGAAGAACTCCACGTAGCTTCCGTCCTTGATGGTGAACGTCTTTAGCGGGATAACCGGCAGCGAGTATTTCATCTCGCCCTGCCCTATCGTGTATCTGCCGTAAAGACCAAGTCCGTCGGCTTCGGTATATTTCATGCGCAGTTGGCCGCCTCCTACGATATCCACGTAGTTCGACTTGTCTGCATTCAGCGCGCAGAGCACATGAGCGCCCTCGTCGATGTTCACCGTGAGGTCCATCGTAAGGCCCGTAAGCGGCGGACGCACCACCTGCGTAGCTCCCGGGTCCTTAAAGTTCACGAACTTCACGAGTCCGTCGAGCTGGTTGTCGGTAGAGAGCGGCGAGTCGCGCAGAATGTATGTGATGTCCGACGAACCGAGCACGTCGAGACGACCGCGGAAGCGCAAAGCGTCGAGCGGTCCGTCGGCAAGTCCGAGGAAGTTGACGTAAGCCTTGCCGAACGCCTCAGAGCGAGCCTTCTGCTTCGAGTCGATAAGCAGATAGTTGGTTGCACGCATACGCATATACATCGTCATGTTCGACATATCGGCGAAGTCTACATTGCCGTAGAGCGTGAGCGGATTGCCGTTTCGTGCGAAGAGCTGGAAGTTCTCGAACTGCATCTTGCTGTCTGTTATCGTCACCGGGTCGTCGCAGAGTCGCATCTCCACGCCGTAAGGCTCACTCGCCACGTAAGCCGAGTCGAACATCAGTTCGCCGTCTACGTCCAAGCGGTTGATCTGTCCGTCCAGCTTCACGTGTCCGTCGGCATAGCCCTTGAAGTTGAGCAGTCTGTCGGGCATGAAACCGTTGAGCAGCAGCAGCGGAGTGCGCTGCAGCTGCACATCTGCCGAGAGATGGCCGAATCCGCTTGTCACGTACGTACCGCTGAGCGTGCATACCTCGTAGTCGTCTACAGAGAATGTGCCGTCGACGCAGTGCTCGTTGCCGTTTTCGCGCGGCATGTATACGAACTCGCTCGCCACGTCGCCTATCTTGCAGCCCTCGTACGCCATCTTGTCCACACTCACGAACGAAGACACCGACATTACGCCGTTGTCGGCGATATAGTGGAAGTCGCCGTTCATCACGCCCGACACCTTCGGAGCATACGGAATGACGGAGAGCACCTTGGCAAGGTCGAACTTCGTCAAGCCGATTGTGATGTCCTGCTGTGCTTCGGTGCTGTCGTTGCTGAACACCTTCACACCCATGCCGTCGTCTGCCAGCAACTTCATGTCAGCCGATATGCGCTTGTTGTCGGCGAAGAACACATAGTTGCCCTTGTTCACCTTGAACTGCTTGTAGCCGAACACCGGGTCGATGCCGCCGAGCGACACGCGCACACCGTGCTGCTCCATATCGGCCTTCAGTCCGAGCGCCACGCCGAGACGGTTGCGGTCGTCGAACACGCGTGTGCCGAAGAAGAGCGACTGCTTGTAGAACGCGCCACGGAAGAGAGCGTTGAAGACGTACTGCTTGTTATATCGGTTGTTGCGTATCTGTCCTTCGAAGTCGGTCTTCACCGAGTCCGACCGCACGGCTACGCGTATCGTGTCGAGCTGCATGCCCGAAGCCACGAGCGAGTCGATGCGCACCGTACCGTTGATGCCCTTAACGGGCGACGTGTTCATGTTTATATATGCGTCCTGGAACTCGTAACCGTAGTGACGTGCCGTGCGCGAGATGATGTTCTCCTTGCCCGCATCGAGATAAACAGAGAGTTCTGGCAGGCGTTCGCGCAGTCGCAAATGGTCGATATATCGCTCGTTGCGCTGCTTCTGAGCCTCAACGCCTATCGACGAAAGACGGTTGAGGATATGTTCTACCGAACCGCTGCCGTCGAGTCGCAGCGCAAAGTCGCCGCACGTCACGTTGGCGTGTGTTGAGTCGCGGCGTGTGAAGATGTCCATCACCACGTTCTCCGGTCGGTAAGCCGCTGCCGAGTCGCGCACTACGATGTTTCCTATCACGCCCTTCACGCTGTGTGTCGACGCAAGATCCGACTGCACGTCTACATGAGCGGTCATCGACGTCGTGAGCGGCACCTCGGTGATACCGAGTTTGTAGAAGTCGGCATAAAGCAGGTTGCAGAGCAGGTTTGCGTCAATGCGTCGGTTGTCGAGCACGGTGCGCAGGTCGATGATGCCGTTGAGCAGCGGTGTGCGACTGTCGAGCAACGCTCTGCCGAAACCGTTTTTCACCTCGGCTTGCAGACTCACGTTCGAGAGGTCGTAGCCCGAATAATGGAAGTTGCCGACCCTTACACGTGCATCCATTCGGGTGCGTGGCGAGAGAAAGTCGAAGCCTGCGCCGTCGGCTGTCAGTTCGCCGCTGAACGAATGCAGACCGCTGCCCGGCATGAAGTTCTGCAGGGGCAGAGCGTACGCCGTCAGATTGGCACGGTATGCCATAGAACGCATGTTGAACGCGCCTCTGCCTCGCACCGAACCGCCACCCTGCGTAGCCACAAACTCCGTAGCATACTGCGGTCCGTTCACCTTGCAGTTACCTTTCAGCGTTATGCCGTCGGGTATTCGCACCGCCGTGTTCTTGTCCAGACCCAATGCTGGCTGCAGGAAACTGATGTTGTCGGCACGTGCGTCGAGGTTGATGTCGGCTGTGAGGCGGTCGATGTCGGTGAGGTTACCCGCCTTTCCGTCCGCCTTTATGTTGAATGCGGTGGGGAGTTTAGCCGATATATCGCGAATCTTAAGGTTCTTCATGTTGCCGTTGATGTCGGCATGAAGGGCGAGTGGCTGTTCGGGCAGTCGCAGCACAAACTGCAGGGGCATCATTCCGAGCGCCAGCAGCATGTCCGACTTGCCTACGGATGCGTCCATCTTCAGTCGCATCACGCCTGGGTTAGTGTCGGCGAAGGTAGAGAAGTCCATGTCGGCACTCGCTTTGAGCCACGACACGGGCGTAGTTAGACGGAAGTCGGGCAGCGCTATGTGCGCCGTGTCGAGCCGCACGTGTCCCTTTGCGTCGGTCACGCTCAGTCCGCTCTGCTCGCGGAAGGCGCAGCGGTTGAGAGCGAGTTGCAGCTTGGTGGCTTCCTGCTCGAAGCAGAGCGAGTCGACGCGCAGCGAAACGCCTTTCAGCGCAATGTGATTAACGTCGAGCCCTTTCTGTCGCATGGCGAAATTGTTATCGTAGTTGACGAAGCCGTCACGCCAGTCGAACGTGCCTACTTTGTATATGCCCGTACCGAGATTGATGTCGCCGTCGGTAGCCGATGCATCGGTGAGTCCGACGCCTATAGCGAGTGTGTCGCCGGGCATGTGTATCTTTACAGCCGAACGCTTCACAGCCAGTCGGCTGAAAGCTATCTGCCATTTGTTTTCTGTTTTGGTCGTGTCCTCAGGCACGGTGTCGCTGAGCGCTATGTCGAGGTTGGCGTCTGCGAGGAGCACCGGTCCGAGCGCCACCTTCTCCTTCTTAAGCGCCACGCGACTCGGCTCCACCTTCAGTCGTCCTACGCCGCCCTTCACACGTGCTGAGGGCACGAGTTGCGCGGTGTTGATGTTCACGTTGCGGAAGTCGAGGTCGGTAACGTCTACGTTGCCGGCGAAGAGCGGCAGGAGTCGCACGCCCACGATGAGTTCGTCGGCAGCGGCTATGGTGTCGATTTGGTTGTGCAGCGAGTCGTTGGGCTGCGTAGCGAGAAGCCCTTGCACGCTTAGGTCGAGCGGAAAGCTCAGGCGCATGCGTTCTACCGACACGTTCATGCCGGTTGACTCGGAGGCGTATCCTGCCGCTTGCCTTACTGCCCAGTTCTGCACGGGCGGTATGTAAAGCAGCACAGCCAACAGCGCCAGGAGCGCTATCGGCGTGGCAAGTATGGCTGCCGCAATCTTTAAATATCGTTTGTATTTGGGCTTCATATTCGTATATTTTTTATATTGCAGTTTCAGGGGGTGCAGTCTGGGAGTGCAGTTGTCTTCAGGGGGTGCAGTTGTCTTTAGGGGGTGCAGTTGTCTTCAGGGGGTGCAGTTGTCTTCAGGGGGTGCAGTTGTCTTCAGGGGGTGCAGTTGTCTTCAGGGGGAGGGTGTGTCAACACTCACGAGTGGCACGCCCCGAAGGGGCAGAAGCACATAGCCCAGGGCAGCGCCCTGGGTAAAAGGAACCCACACGGCCCCTACGCCCTGTAAGGGCAAAAGCATTAATCCTTAAATACATATTCCTTGTTGTATTCTACTCCATACGATTCTAAAAACTTTTGGTACTCATCTTGAAACGACATTTTTTTGTGATGTATGCCTTGATTCTTTACATATTCCAATGTTTTTCCGATGACGGACTGGCTGACGGAGAAAACACCATATCCATTCTGCCATGCGAATGTGCTATAATATGGTTCTATTGTTTTCATCCATCTACTGCTGTTGCGTTTTACCTCCTCCACCACATGTGATATAGCAACGTCCTTTGACAATAGGAATAAAATATGTACATGATCGCACATTCCACCTACCTGTATCACTTTGCAGCCTGTGGCATTAACCAGTTGTCCTATGTAGGAATGAATGCGGTCGAGGTCACTTTCACGGATAGGAGAGCTAATGGTTTTGATGTGAAATATCAAATGTATGTAGATTTTGCTCAATGACTGTGCCATATTTATTACGCTTTTGCCCTTTCAGGGCGTTAATGGGTATATTGTTTGTATTTATACCCAGGGTGTCGCTTCGCTTGCCCTGGGCTATGCGCTTGTTGGGCTTTCAGCCCGCCCCTGCCTAAATCAGAAACTACAGTCTCGCTATCTCCTGCCACAGACGGTCTGCCGGCACTTCCGCCTCAACGCATATCTGTTCTTTCGACACGGGGTGGACGAACTCTACGCGGCGCGAGTGGAGCGAGATGCTTCCGTCGGGGTTGCTGCGCGGCGCGCCGTACTTCAGGTCGCCCTTTATCGGGCATCCCATGTGCGCCAGCTGACAGCGTATCTGATGGTGTCTGCCGGTGAGCAGCGTCACTTCGAGCAGCATATAGTTGTCCGACACTGAGCGCACCTTGTACTTCAGTATAGCCTTCTTTGCGCCCGCCACCTCTCTGTCGTGGGCGTAGCTCTTGTTCTGTCGCTCGTTGCGCGTGAGCCAGTCGGTGAGCGTTCCTTCGGGCGCAATGTCGCGGCGCTTCGTTATCGCCCAGTAGGTCTTGTGCACATCGCCCGTGCGGAACATGTCGTTCAGTCGCGACAGTGCCTTTGATGTCTTTGCGAAGACAACGAGTCCGCTCACGGGTCTGTCAAGTCGATGCACCACGCCGAGGAACACGTTTCCGGGCTTGTTATACTTCTCTTTGATATACTCCTTCACGATGTCGGATAGCGGTTTGTCGCCGGTCTTGTCGCCCTGCACTATCTCGCCGCTGCACTTGTTGACTATTATTATGTGGTTGTCTTCGTAGACTACTTTCATTGTATGCTTGTTATTGAAAAACACAAAAAGGGTGCATCAAAATAGAAGTTAAAGGAAGTTGGGGCTCCCGATAAGTTCAGTTTTGAAACACCCTGATTATCGTAAAAAATCTGTTTGCAGACAGAATTACATGTTCATGCCGCCGTCTACCTGGATAACCTGGCCGCTAACATACGATGACATGTCAGAAGCGAGGAACAAGCATACGTTTGCGATGTCTTCTGTCTGACCGCCGCGACGCAATGGAATCTTCTTCATCCAGTCCTTGCGTACGTCCTCAGGCAGCTGTGCTGTCATAGGTGTCTCGATGAAACCCGGAGCGATGGCGTTGGCGCGTACGCCCTTGGGGCCGAGCTCCTGAGCGATTGACTTAGCCAGACCGATCATACCAGCCTTAGAAGCCGAGTAGTTGCACTGGCCTGCGTTGCCGTGAACGCCTACTACAGACGACATATTGATGATTGAACCGCTGCGCTGACGAAGCATGATAGGTGCACAAGCGTGGATGAAGTTGAATGCCGACTTTAGGTTCACGTTGAGCACTGCGTCCCACTGTGCCTCTGACATGCGGAGCATCAAGCCGTCCTTTGTGATGCCGGCGTTGTTCACCAGCACGTCGATAGAACCGAAATCTGCATGTATCTGCTTTACAACCTTGTCTGTCTCCTCGAAATCGGCAGCATTGCCTGCGTATGCACGACAAGTAACGCCCAGAGCCTCAATCTCCTTACGTGTAGCCTCAAGTCCGGCAGCCATATCGTCGTTGAGCACGAGGTCGGTGAATGCGATGTTTGCGCCTTCAGAGGCGAACTTCATTGCGACAGCCTTTCCGATGCCGCGGGCTGCCCCCGTGACGAGGGCAGTCTTACCTGTTAATAATCCCATTTCTTTAATTATTTAATAAATAAAAAATTCTAATTGTTGAGTTTCTTGCCGAGCGCTCCGTACACCACCTTCGCCACGAGCGGCTTGCTGGCTTCTTCAGTGAGCCCGTGTCCGATGCGTCCGTAGATGAACGGCACTTCAAGACCTTTTATGCAGTAGTGGGTGATGTCGGCTACAAGGTTCACGTCGTCGATGTCGAACTCGCCGTCTGCCTTGCCGTCTTGATACACCTTGCAGAAGAGGTCTATCTCGTAGTCGTCGAACTTCTTGCGCACTTTCTCAACCATCCAGATGTTGCGGAAGAACTCGGCGCGCAGGTTGCCGTTGCGCACCACGGTCTCTCTGATCATGCTCAGATGGGTGTAGATAAGCTCTATCACCTTGTCAAGCGGGCGCATCTTCATGGCTGCCACCTCGTCGAGCTTGTCGCTCAGGCGTTCAAGCTCCGACTCTATCACAGCCGAATACACTTCCTCCTTGCTGTTGAAGTAGGTGTACAGCGTGCGGCGACCCTTGCCCGACGCCACGGCGATATCGTTCATCGTGGTGTTAGCCACGCCGCGCTTGGCGAAGAGCTGGCGCGCGATATCAATGAGTTTCTGGCGTGTCTTGGATATTGACATATTGAATGATTACCCCTTTCCTGTTTGTTATACCTATTATATATGCGCTGCGCACCTGAGCGCACACGCCTTGTAGCATGCTCTGCTCGCAGGCACGAAACGCTTGCACACACTACGTATTAATGTGCAAATTTACAGCATTAATTTCGAAAAAGCAAATAAATTCGACTTATTATGCTCTCTTTGTGGCTCATAGCGGCACAAAGAGCACAAATCTTGCGATATATCACGAGTAAAGCCTATTAAAAGTCATCGTCACCCGAACGCAATCTGATCGGACACCGAACGGAATCTGATTGGACGGCGGACGGAATCTGATCGGACGGCGGACGCGAACGGTGGCACACTTAGGGGGTGCACTTGTCTCCGCTCGGCTTTGCCGCTTGCCAGAGCAAGAAGTGCACCAACAAAGCAATATTGAAGTAACTCTTGTTTGGATGTGAGTGTGTCAAAACTCATGAATAGCACGCCCCGAAGGGGCAGAATCACATAGCCCAGGGCAGCGCCCTGGGCTATGTGATTGTTGGGCTTTCTTGCTCTGGCAAGCGGCAAAGCCGAGCGCAGCCCGTCATTGACCACATTATTAGTTTTACCGGACAGCAATAAAAGAAGTTATCGCTCCCTATGGTCGTTAGAAGTTCTTGCTCTGGCAAGCGGCAAAGCCGAGCGATAGCCATTACTCCTTTTGCTAATTATTCAGCAATAGGACATTTGGCTTTATATACTATAACTTCTGAATTCTATAACTTCTTTAAATTCTTTGACTTCTTCAAACAATGTATAAAAAATCTTAATATCACGGCGAAAAGAACAAAGATAAGCGAATAATTGACTAATTTTGCAAGCGAAATAATTAAATAAACAAAAGAGAGTTATAGCAAATGTTAAACTGATGTGGTGCTTTTACGACCAAAAGGCATCTCATGTTGTGTGCGCCTAAGCGAAGTAAAATAATGATAAGCACCGCTGGTTTACGTTTGAAGTTATGCAAATAAAAATAAAAATAAACTAAAACAATAATTTATGAAGAAAAAAAAGTACGACCGACCTTTTGTCGAAGTATTGACGCTTGAGACAATCAACGGGATGATGGCTGGTAGCCCTGGCGGAGGAAATGGCGATTCAATTGACAAAATTGAGTCTGGAAATAGCGTTCCAACAACCAAGCCTCGCAGCATGAAACGCCCTTCTGGCAGTTCTGCATGGGAAGACGATTCTGAGATTATGGATGACGACATGGGTTTTAAAGCTTACGATTAATAAGCATAGACCTATTCCTACTTTATGGTGAACCCTATTGGTATTTACCATTCTATTTTGATTTTTCTATTAAACCTTTATTAATAACCTGAGTTCGGGATAAGAAAGTCTTTGTAAAAGTTGGTAATCTCAATAATTT
>ERZ780090.175-NODE-175-length-27265-cov-19.5584_pt1 | contig 27265 bp, 19 predicted proteins | sample MGYA00433086_ERZ780090 | MGnify/ENA primary metagenome ERZ780090 (study PRJEB29588, sample SAMEA1972002) | human gut metagenome | biome: human gut; feature: human-associated habitat; material: faeces | place: Denmark | collected 2008/2010 ...
ATAAGAGGGAAAGAATAAAAAATCAGAGCCGTGACACAGTTCTGTTTACACTACCGAATGCTGTGACAGATGTTCCTTCTCCGTTGGTATCGTGTCTATTCTATCAAGGAAGCCATTGGGATTCTCCTTAATTTTGTGGTCACGATAGGCGGTGTGAAGTACGGCACGGAAGGTTGAGTTTCACTCTTCCTCCTTCGCACCTCGGCAATTCAAACGAGTTTGATTGCACTCGGTTTGACGTCGGTTGACCAATAACCTGCTGCAGTATTGGTGTGCAGTTTCTTGTCAACGCGGTGTATCTGCGGTGTTGACTGCAGATACTCCATAAATCTGACGCAGAGATCAACGTCAATCTCTCCGAAGGTACATTTGCCTTCAACGAACCTCTCGAAATACTTGTACACGTTCTCCCACTTGGTGTTCTTCTCTTCTGCCTTCTTCTTGAAGTAGGCAAGGAAGTCACCCTTCTGCTTTTCTTTGTCAAAGAAGTCATAACGCTCATTGACGATACTCTCAAAACGACGGCAACGGATGGCTTCTGCCTTTTCCTTCATGTTGTCGTTGTAGTCACGCTCACACTGGTTCTTAGGCTTGGAGTAGATGTAGATGCCGAGTGACTCATGGCGGATGACTTTCATCGTGCTCTCGTCACGATAGCCTGGATAATTTGCTGTTCTTTCTTCCATTGCTCGCAATTCACATTTTCTTGTCGGTCTCATACTCTTTGATATTGCTATGTTCTACATACTTTGAGTATTCCAGCGATGGAGTAAACGGAAGTGAACCATTGATAACCTTTGTCAACCCAGTCCACGATATAACGCTTTTTGCCTATCAGCTTCAAATATGTCCTTCATCGTAATCACTCGTAAACCCTTGTCAACTACGTTCACGATATGACAAAATAAAAACTCCGCAAATTCTCCACGGTAGAAATACGCTGCAAAAATATGTGGAAAATCGGGAACTGTCAAAAAGCACTCAGAAAGTGTTAAAAATCAAAGAGTGTTGAAAATCAAGACTTTATGTTTGGTTATTCATAGTAAGTTATGGTTAGTTATAAGGCTCTAAATACAACGATAAAAAAGACTTTTAAAAGTAAAAAAGTAAAAGAGTAAAAAAGTAAAACGAGTAAAGCGCTAAAAAGTATCTGCTTTGTTTTGCCGACTCCTTATTTTCAGTTAAATTTGTAGGTAGAACAAACAATAGGGATACATATATATGCGAACAGTCATTCTGCTGCTTTTATCAGTGCTGCTCAACCTGCCGTTATGGGCGCAGGCTGAGCAGCGTACGGCGTCACCGAAAGAGTTGGCGCCGGTGGTGATTGTGTCGTCGTACAACACCGCCGTGCGCCACGTGAACGAGAACCTTGCGGAGTTTTTCGAGGAGTACACCCGAAGCGGCATACCTAATCCCATAACCGTTGAGGACATCAATGCGCACAACCTGCGCGACTGCCTCGGCTGGCGCCACCGACTGAGACGAGTGCTAAGGAAGTATTACGAGCACGGCAACCGTCCGGCGTGCATCGTGCTGCTGGGTCTGGAGGCGTCGTCGGTGTTCTTCTCGTTCGACGACGCCGAGCTGAAGCGCACGCCAGTTGTAGTGGGCATGAGAAGCTCGGCAATAGTGAAGATTCCAGCTCAGCAGAATCTCGACATTGTGGAGTGGGACCCTGAGTCGTACGACCTTACGAAAGACTTCAACGACTATAACATCGTGGGCGGCGAGCTCTACTACTACGACGTGAAACGCAACCTCGACCTCATAAAGCGTTTCTACCCGGAGTGCAGCACGCTCACGTTCATGACCGACAACACGCTGCACGGCGTAACGATGCATGCGCTTTTCAAGAAGTACGCACAGAAGGACAAACGCTTCGACGTGAACTATATCGACGGCAGAAAGATGTCGATGATAGAGGTTGACGAGACGATATCGAACATGCCGCCTTCGCAGGCGCTGCTGTTAGGTACGTGGAGCGTGGACAACTCGAACAGCTATGTGGTGCGCAACTCTACGTACACCTTCGGACAGACCAACCCTAAATTGCCTACGTTCACCCTCACCGACGTAGCTATGGGCCACTGGCCCGTGGCGGGCTATTCGCCGCGCTATCATGTCATGGGCCGCACGCTTGCCGACAAGGTGGTGGAGTTTCTGAAGACGGGCAGGAAGAAGCCGGTAGGACTGGTGGAGAACCGCTATGTGTTCGACCTGCAGCGCCTGGACATGCTGAAGCTCTCGCTCGAGGGCTTCAGCTTCAACTACGACGTGGTGAACGAGCCGCTGAGCGTCTTCGAGGAGTATCGCGACACCATTCTGTTCATCACCGTGCTCATCATCGTGCTCGTCTCGGCACTCGCCATAACGCTCCATCTGCTGCGCAAGAGTCGCCGGCTGAGCGCCAAGCTCGTGAAGCAGGGCAAGGAACTGCTCGTGGCGAAGTATAACGCAGAGGAGGCAAACCAGACCAAGTCGCGCTTCATTGCCAACATCAGTCACGAGATACGCACGCCGCTCAACGCCGTGCTGGGCTTCTCGCAGCTCTTCGCCAACGACCAGATAGAGATGTCGGCGGAGGAGCGCAAGCAGTATGCCGACCTCATCATGACCAACGGCAACATGCTGCTGAAGCTCATAGACGACGTGCTCGAGGTGTCGAAGATAGAGGCGGGCAAGCTGAAGTTCAACATCGGCGAGCACGACGTGGTGGCGCTCGTGAACACGGCGGCGAAGATAGCCGATGCCAACAACAAGTCGGCGGATGTGGAGATACGCGTCGCGACGAACGTCAGCCGTCTGATGATAGAGACCGACCGCGAACGCCTGCTGCAGGTGCTCGCCAACCTCACTACCAACGCAAAGAAGTGTACGGAGAAGGGCACGATAACCATTGCGCTCGAGAAACTGCGCAAGGACGACATGATAAGCATCAGCGTGAGCGACACGGGCTGCGGCATACCAAAGGAGAAGGCTACAAAGGTGTTCGAACGCTTCAGCAAGCTCAATTCGTTCAGGCAGGGCACGGGGCTCGGACTCTCTATCTGCAAGGCGTTCGTAGAGGAATTGGGCGGAAAGATATGGGTAGACACTACGTACACCGAGGGCGCACGCTTCGTGTTTACGCATCCTATACGGCAGAAGTAACGGTGTAATACAATTACCGCGCGGCAAAAACAACATTCCCCCTATGCTGTAACACCGTTACAGCATAGGGGGAATATCGTTACCAGTCTGCGGTAATGTCACCACCTCACCACCACAACAACAAATCTCACCACCTCACCATCTCACCATCTCACCATCTCAACCAATATCACCACCTCACCATCTCAACCCCTCAACCCCTTTGTAGCGTACATCAGCGCGAAGTACAAAGCTGTGCCGGTGATGAGGCCCGCGATGGCGTCGATGGCGTAGTGCGCCTGTATGTAGACCGTGGCGAGACAGAGGAAGAAGTAGAACGGCGCGAGGAAGAGAAACAGGCGGCGGTTGCCCGAGTGGTAAGCCAGCCACATGCACACCGTCGACACGCCCACGTGCGACGACGGGAAGGCAGCTGTGGGGCGTTCGCCCGCTGCCTTAGCCTGCTCGACGAGGTCGTAGAAGAAACCGTCTACGTAGCCAGGCGTGGGCAGACATTCCTGATGCGTGTTGAAGTAGGTGCCGACAGCAGGGAAGAAGCCGTTGGCGATGTTCTCCAAGCCCACCGCCTTGAAGTAGAACGTAGGTCCGGCTACGGGCACGAAGATGAACACGATGTAGTAGATGAAGAACGAGGCGAGCAGCACGAACGATGCGCGCTCGAACTCCTTGTAGCGTGCGAAGAAATAGTAGAACGCCACGAGACCTATCATCGGATAGTAGGCGGCGTAGCCCATGCTCATGAGTTCGCTGATGGGAGCCCACGAGAAGGTGGAAGCGAAGGTGAGCGCCGGTTGGAAGCCGAACACCGACTGCTCGGCGCGGCAGAACACATGGTCGAGGTTGGGGAACATGCGGTTGAGCTCGTACGTGTCAGGATACCACCACGCTAATAGCGACATCTGCGCCATTACGCGCGCCAGCAGCGTCAGTCGGCACGGCACGAGTCGGTAAGCCACCCACAGCGCCACGGTCATTGCCACCGCACGCACGCGGCCCCAAATCATGGCGTCGGGGTTCTGCAGGTTGGTGTAAGTGAAGAGCGCCACGAGCAGCGTGAACACCGTGTATGCCATCACGAGCCACTCCAGCGCGAGCAGTCCGCGCTTGGGCGATTTGTCTATAGAGAAAAGTTGTGTAAGGAATTTCATTGTCTTAAGTGTAATTTTAGTGGGTGCACTTGTCTCAAGTGCACCAACCGAGCAATCACCTGCGCGCACAGGCGTTACAGCCATCCGTTCTTCTTATACCACTCAACGGCGAGCTTCACGCCTTCGGCGAGTTTGTAGTGAGGATGATAGCCCAGCTCGTCGCAAGCCGGCTCGATGTCGCAGCGCCAGTTGCGCTGTTTCAGAATGTTATACTTGTCGTTGTTCAGCGCGGTCGGCTTCTTCGTGATCTGGCTCAGCTTCTCGCCGAAGAACGTCACGATGCGCAGCACCCATATCGGCGCCACGATGCGCAGCATCCACTTCACGCCCATCTCCTTCTTCAGCAGGTCGCTGAACTCGGTAGAGCTGTATACGTCGCCGTCGGAGAGGAAATACTTTCTGCCGCTCATGCCGCGGTCGAGAGCGAGGAACACCGCCTGCACTACGTCGAGCACGTAGACGAACGTGATGTCCTGGCGCTTGAATCCCGCAGCGAAGTCGATGTGCTTCTTTATGCTTTCAGCCATGAGGAAGTAGTCCTTCTCGCGCGGTCCGTAAACGCCGGTGGGGCGCAGTATGATGTAGGGGAAGTCGTTGCCGACGCTGTCGAGGTACTTCTCGGCGTCGAGCTTGCTCTTGCCGTACGCCGTGTTGGGGCGCGGCATGTCGTGCTCGCTGATGTCCTGGTAGGGCTGCTGCTCGTGTATGGCGCCGAAGACGCTGAGCGAACTGAGGAACACGAAGCGCTTCAGCGGCATCTTCAGCTCGATGAGCGCATCGACGAAGTGCTTTGTGCCCTCGGTGTTCATGCGGCGGAAGTCGGCCTTGTCGAGACATTTGGTCACGCCGGCGGCATGAACGACGTAGTCGAACTCGTGCTCGCCGAGTTGCGCCTTCAACTGCTCCTTCGAACCGAAGTCAAGCTCAATGAAATGTATGCGTTTGTCCTGAAGATATTTGCGCGATGTGGTTTTTCTCACTGCTGCCCACACCTCCATATCTCTGTTGAGGGCTTCCTCAACTATAAAACTGCCAATGAAACCACTGGCTCCTGTTATAAGTATCTTGTTAGTCATTCTTAATATTGGTACATAGTACAGGCTGCAAAGTTACTATAAAAAAGCGAGTTAGCGAAATAAAAGAGCTTTTTTAGTAGGCTCATTCCATTTCGCTAACTCGCTTGCGTGTATAAATATATCAGCTTGGGTCGACATCGAAGAACACGGTCATGGCTGCGTAGCGCTTGTCCTGCAGCAGCTGCGTGCGTGCTTCTGCCATGCACTGGCGTGCGAGTGGCAGGTTGATGCCCTGCTCGAGCTTGATGACAATCTTGCGTATCGACTCGGTCTTCACACGTGCCACAGCCGGTTTGTCGGGGCCGAGCACGCGGTCGGCGAACGCCTGTCTGAGACGCGAAGCCATCTCGATGGCGGCGCTGTCTACGAGCTGCTCGTTGCGGTGGCGCAGGTAGACGTAGACGAGGTGGTAGAACGGCGGATAGCGGAACATGCTGCGCTCCTCGAGCAAGTCGCGGGCGAACGTCTTGAAGTCGCCCGCCACGACCTGCTGTATCACGGGCAGGTCGGCGCTCTTGGTCTGCAATATCACAAGTCCGCGCTCGTCGCGCCTGCCCGCTCTGCCGCTCACCTGCGAGAGCATCTGAAACGCCTGCTCGTAGGCACGGAAGTCGGGATAGTTGAGCATAGTGTCGGCATTCAGAATGCCCACGACCGTGACGCCCGAGAAGTCGAGCCCCTTGGTTATCATCTGCGTGCCGATGAGTATGTCGGTTCTGCCGCAGGAGAAGTCGTCGATGATGCGTCCGTAGGCGCCAGCCGAGCGCGTCGTGTCGAGGTCCATGCGGGCGATGCGCGCCTCGGGGAACAACTCGCGCACGCGGTCCTCAATCTTCTCCGTGCCGTAGCCTCGACCGAGCAGTTCGGTACTCTCGCAGTTGGGGCACTGCTTCGGCACGGGGTAGGTGTAGCCGCAGTAGTGGCAGGTGAGCAGGTTCATCGAACGGTGATAGGTGAGCGACACGTCGCAGTTCTTACACTTAGGCACCCATCCGCATACCTTGCACTCCACCATAGGCGCAAAGCCGCGGCGGTTCTGGAACAGCAACACCTGCTTCTTGTTGCTGAGCGCCGTGCGCATTGCCTCGAGCAAGTCGGGCGAGAACGCCCCGCGCATCATCTTGCGGCGGTAGAGGTCTTTGGTGTCTACGACGCGTATCTCGGGCATCGCCACGTCCTTGTACCTGGTTGTGAGCTGCACGTAGCCGTACTTGCCCGTGCAGGCGTTGTGGTAGCTCTCCATGGAAGGCGTCGCCGTGCCCAGCAGCACCTTAGCCCCTTCGTACATTCGGGCGAGCATGATGGCTGCCGAACGTGCGTGGTAGCGCGGCGCAGGGTCTTGCTGCTTGAACGAGGTCTCGTGCTCCTCGTCGACGATGACGAGTCCGAGGCGCGTGAAGGGCAGGAAGATGGCAGAGCGGGCTCCGAGTATTACGTCGTAAGGCTCGGCGGAGAGCTGCTTCTTCCATATCTCCACACGCTCAGCGTCGCTGTATCTTGAGTGGTAGATGCCGAGGCGCGAGCCGAACACGTTGTGCAGGCGGCGCGTCATCTGCACCGTCAGCGCTATCTCGGGCAGCAGATAGAGCACCTGCTTGCCTTCGTCGATGGCTTTCTTTATAAGGTGGATGTATATCTCGGTCTTGCCGCTCGACGTTACGCCGTGCAGCAACACTACGTTCTTCTCGTTGAACTGGCGGCTGATGCTGTCCTCAGCCGCTTTCTGCGCCGGGCTGAGCGGCTGAATACGCTCGGGGTGATACTCGCCGGAGGTATTCAGACGGCCCACTTCGCGATGGTAAAGTTCGAGGAAGTTGCGCTGAATGAGCTGGCGCAACACCGCATCTGATGCGTTGGCGGCGTTCTGCAGCTCGTCGCAGGCTATCTCGGCGATATGTGCCGGCGGTGTCTCGCCGTCAATCTCGTTCCAATGCGACAGTTCGAGGTAGGTGATGAATGTCTGGTGTTGTTTTAGCGCGCGCTTCAGAATGGTGAGCGCCATGTGGAGCGACTGCTCCGAACGCAGGTTGGCGGGCAGCGTGACGCAGCGCACCGTCTTCGGACGATAGTTCTCTTCGGCTTTCAGACCGGCAGGGAGCGCGGCCTTGAATACGTCGCCAATGGGCGACATGTAATAGGTAGAAATCCACTGCCATAGGCGTAGCTGCTGCTCGATGAGCACCGGCTCTGCGTCTATGACTTGGATGATTGGGCGTGTCTCGAACTCGGGCTTCTCGCTGTGCAACCGCACCGCCATCGCCGTGTATGTCTTCGACCTGCCTAAGGGCACAAGTACACGCACACCCATCCGTACCTGAGCCACCATAGGCTCAGGCACGGAGTATGTGAATGTTCCTTCTAATGGTAAAGGAAGTATTACGTCTACGTAGTGCATTAGAAATAGTATGCAAGGGCAATCTGCCAAGCGTTAGCGCGGCCCTTGTCCTTGGTAGCAGAGCCTACCACCTCGCTTACTGTCTTGCTGAGTGTAGCGTCGCCGGTCTTGCCGCAAGCGATGTTGTAGTTGGCTGTAACCTCGAAGTGGTTCATGAAGCTGAAGCCTGCGCCTACGTTCACGCTGAACTGTGATGAGCGGAACTTCCAACGGCTGTCGCCGCCGAGGTCAACGTTCTTGTCGCCTACGTTGAAGCCGAACTGCGGACCTGCGAAGAACAGTACGCTTGCTACGCTGCCCAAGCCTACACTGTAGCGTGCGTTGATAGGAATATTGATTGCCTGTGTCTTCACGGTCTCTTTGGTCTTTGCCTCGCCTACGGTGAGCTTTGCCTCACGCTGGTCGTAGAGAGCCGAAGCGTCGATGCCCAGGCCTACGATAGGAAGCGTGAACTTTACGGTCGGACCGAAGAAGAAGCCTGCGCGGTTGCTTGCGTCGAACACCTTTGAGTCGAGGCTCATGCTTGTAACGTTCAGACCGCCCTTAACACCGAAGTTGATACCAGCATTCGCTGTGTTTGCTGTGAAAAGCATCGCAAGGGCGATAGCTGCTGATGTAAAGATCTTTTTCATACCTGTTTTTGTTTTAGTTAATATTCAATTTGCGTTTGCTTGATGGTAGTTGAGAATTGAGAATTTAGAGTTGAGAGTTATGATATGCAGTGTGGTTATTATCTGTATTGCAGTTAATATATGCAGTGTGGCTATTATCTGTATTGCAGTTAATGATTCCTATTAACAGACAGTATGTTGTGGTAATCATAACTCTCAACTCTCAACTTTCAATTCTCAACTGAGAAAATTCTCAACAGAATTAGTGTCGCTGTCTGCGCACGCTGACGCGTGCTGCGCTGCCCGACGACTTTGAAGAGTTGCTCTGCGAGCGTGATTTCTTCACCTTCGCAGCCTTTGTCTTTGTTGAGGCTGAGGCACCTGCGCGGCGGTTCTTCTTTCTGATAGCCTTAGCCGTCTTCTTGTCTACAGCGGCGATGCTGTCGAGCGAGTCCTTCGGTTCGCCCGCGCCCCATACGTGCTGCTCAAAGTCGGTAAGCTCCTTCTCGATGCGCTTCTGCTCCTTCTTCATAGCCGAATCGGTGGGGCAGTACTGTGCGAGTGTCTTGCCGAGCATGTTCGTGGTCTTGTATATCTTGCCCTTGTACATGTTCTTCGTGAAGTAGTCGTCCATCGACATTGTAGCAGCGTTGTTGAGGTTGCTTGTCATGATGGTCTGCTTCGTGAGGAACGGAGCAAGGTCGTCGTACTTCACCCAGAAGAGCGGATAGCTTGTGGCAGCGTCACCGAAGTCGTCTTCGCGCTTAAGGATAGGGCAGAGCGCCAGCACCTTCGTGTGGAACGCCGAGTTGCGGTCGTCGAAGTATGTAGCCTCCTTCACGTAGTAGGCTGTCACTTCGCGCGACGGGATGTCGCTGTCGTCGATGCGTATGCCGCGGTCGGTGCGCTCGTAGAAGATGTGATAGTTGTCGAGCAGCGACTTCAGGTTCACCTTCGCTGCGTCGTCGAACACCTCATTGCCATCCAAACGATATTCGTAGGCGGTGATAGAACGCTTCATCACGAGCTTGAAGATATACGTGAAGAGGTTCATCTGCGAACCTACCGGCTCCACCGGATAGTAGAGTCCGGCGTTAGCGTCCTCCGTGAGGTCTATCTCGCGGTATATGTCGCGTCGCCATGTCACGTCCTCGTCCATCGCTTTCTGCGTTGGGAACGATATCTGGGCGCGCACGCTCAGTCCCTGGTCTTTCTGCTGTTGCTGCTGAGCCTTCTCGCGGCGGCGTGCCGCAGGCTGTGCCGAAGCTACATCGGCACAGAAGAGGGCGGCGAGGAGTATTGCTAAGAATTTATTCATTGTTTTGTTTTTTGTTTTCTAGGGTTTCTAGGATATCTATGGGGCTAGGAAGCCCTGTTTTATTTCACGATAACCTCCATAGACCCGTTCAACTTGCGTGTGATGCCGTCGGGGCCAACCGCTGTGATGCGCGAGATGTAGAAGCGCTTGCCTCTTGAAAGCTTGCGGAAGGTGTCGCGCTGGCGCTCCGAGAAGTTGCCGCCAGCCGAAGCCATCGGCACAGCGTTGCCCATGTTGTCGAAGAACACGGTCTCGAAGCTCACAACCTTGAACTGAATGTCGAGGATGCCGTCGTCGATGGCTGCCTTGATGCCCGGAGCGCTCATGATAGAAGCCTTGGCGAGTCCGCCGCCACGGAAGCGGTCGGTGCCGATCTGCATGTATGCTGCCGGGTCGGGGAGCTTGCGCACATGGAATGTGAACTTGCCCATCTGGCGCGACTTGCCGTTGGCGTTGGATGCGACGGAGATAGTGACGTCTCTGCCCACTGCCGACGGACGCGCAATGTACTTGCCCATGCCGATAGAGCGGAACGAACCGCCTGACATTGAAGCCGACACGGCATTGAGAGGCACGCCAGGTATGCTGACGCTTATCGGGTTGTCGTAGCCTGCGTAGAGCACGTTCATGAGGTCTGCCGATACGGTGGCGCTCGGTGCTACGACGGTGTATTTCTGTGTGAAGTCGCGGCGTATCACGTTGCCTGCTCCGTCGTGCATTGTGATGTATCCGCCGAACTGATGCTCGCCTACAGCGCCTGCCGTGAAGCGGTAGAGTCCGTTGGTGATGCGCTGTCCGCCTACGTATATCTCCGGTTGCTGCGTGGTGTCGACAGCCGCCATTACGATCTGCGCCGAGAACTGGTCGCCGCTGATGACGGTCTTCGACTCGGGTATTACGAACGCCGAGAGCTTGTTGACGCGGATGTCCTTCATGTCGATGTTCGCAACGAGCGTGTGCAGCACTTCGCCTTCAGCGTAGCGCACATCGCTCTGCAACTTCGAGAGCAACGTCACGGCACCTGCAACGGGCATGTCCTCGAACATGTACTCCTGCCAGTTCTTGCCGAGCGTGTTTGCGTTCTTCGGCACCTTTGTCGTGAGATTGCTTTCGATGATGTCGCGCTGATGCTGGTCGGGAACCATCTTCAGGATGCGCTCGCGGAAGTTGTTGATGGCGTCGTAGAGTTTCTTGCCCTGACCGGTGCCTGGAGCGAGCATCACATGGCTTGCCGCTTCGAGGTTGTCCTTGCTCTTAATATTGTAGACATTGCCGTCCTTGCCGTCTGCCTCGCGCACAATCTGCACTTTCAGCGCCTGCGCGAAGTTGTAGAGCGAGTCGCTCATGCGCTTCACAGCCGTAGCTTTCTCGAACCACTCCTTCACCTTCTGCGGGTTCTTCTTCATCTGTTCGGCGAAGTTGCCGTAGAGCACCTCGTTCTCCTTCGAGGAGTTGGCAGTGGTACGGTTCAGACTCTCCTCCACGATAGAGAAGCCGTTGAGCACTTCCGAAGAAATGTTCAGGGCAAGCATCGCCATCAACACCACATACATGAGGTTGATCATCTTCTGGCGTGGGGAGATATGTTTTTTCTTTATTGCCATTCTTAGGGTTTTTACTCTTTTAAGTCTTACAAAGTCTTACTAAGTCTTTGATTGAAACTAAGCCTAAGCTTTTTACTCTTTTACTTTTTTACTCTTTTACCTTTAAGTTCATGTTGACAGTCATTGCCTCAATCATGCGTGCATAGATGCCGTTAAGCTGCTCTATCTGCTCTGCCATGCGCTTGCTCTGCTCGTTGATCTGGTCGATAGTGCCGATTTGCTGGCTTGCGCCCTTGAGCTGCATCTCGTATATCTTGCAGATGCCGGTGAGTGTGCGGTTGAGATTCTCCATCTCCTCGCTGTCTCGGGTGAGACGCACGCTCTGGTCTGACACCTTCTGTAGGGTCTCTGTGAGGCGCTTGAGCTCGTCGAGATAGTTTGCCTGTGCGTCTGCCAGCTGCATAGCCACCTCATGGTTGGCTGCCAGTTCGGCTGCTGCGGCAGCTGTCTGAGCTGCTTCGGGCGAAACAACAGTCTGTGTTCCGCCGGCAACAGTCTGCGTACCGCCGGCAATAGTTTGTGCAGCGCCTTCAGAAGCCGGTGCTGTTGCTGAAGCGGCTGCGCTTGCTGCACCGCCACCTATTATAATAGTGCCACCGCCGCTTACGCCAGCGCCAGATCCTGCAACTCCTGCGCCAGGGCCTGCTGCGCCGCCGCCGATGATTACGCTGCCTTGCACGCCGGCGTTGTATGCAGCCTCTGCTTCAGCCTCCTCGCGGTCGATCTCCTCCTCGTCGATGTGAGTTGGGAGGTCTCTGCCTTCCTGCGTCTTGTCGAACGGACGGTCGAACGCCGAGATGAAGAACACGAACACCTCGGTGCCCATACCAGCGAAAAGCATGATGTTGGCACCCGGCAGGTGGGTGAGCTTGAAGAGCGTACCAAGAATTACGACTGATGCACCCCAGCTGTATGCGTAGTTGAGGAATGTCTGTCCGGGGACACTGTCCATCCACTTCTGCAAGTGGTAGACTATGTTGAATTTGCTGTAAATAGTCATAGCTTTTTATTTATTTCTTTTTTCCTTTTGCTTTTACCTTGCCGCTTGATGTGTTAGCCAAGCTGCGTACGCAGCGGAATCCGATGTAGCAGCGTGGCTGGTTCTGATATTCCCATGTGCGCCATGCCGAGCGTATGAACGATTCGGGGTCTTTCCACGAACCACCGCGCACGCTCTTCTTCTTGAGTCTGTAGGGGTCTTCCTTCGCCGCATTGTACTGCAGTGTAGGGTTGAGGTCGTTCATCGCCTCTACGCCCGCTTCGGTGTATACGGTGCTTGTCCATTCTGCCACGTTGCCAGCCATGTCGTAGAGTCCGTTGCTGTTCGATCCGTAGATAGCCACCTTCGATGTGATGAGGTTGCCGTCTTTGGTGTAGTTGCCTCGGTCGGGCTTGAAGTTGGCGAAGAAGCATCCGTCGCCGCTCTTCACGCTCTTGTCCTCCCACGGGAACTCGGTGCCGCTCTTTCCGCGTGCGGCGTACTCCCATTCAGCCTCGGTAGGTAGGCGGTAGCGCTGCACGTAGCGAGCTTCTGGTCCGAGACCCTTCAGCAGATAGTCGGTGCGCCATGCGCAGAAGGCGTTGGCCTGCTCCCATGTGACGCCCACTACTGGGTAGTCGTTGTATGCCGGGTTAGAGAAGTAGTTGCGCAGGTATGTCTCGTTCTCTGAGTTGCGGAAGTCGTTCACCCAGCATGTTGTGTCGGGGTATACATTAACTATATATGTGTTGAGGAAGTCCCACGGACCGCTCAACGGACGGTTTATTGTCTCGCGTACGATGCGTCCTTCGTCGTCTATGTACGCCGTGTCCTTCGATATCATCACCACCTCGTCGGGGTTTACGGCGATGTCTGTGTTGAGGTTGCGCTCCTCGGGGTTGAGTCGGTTGCGGCGCAGCGCTGCAGCCGTGTAGTCGTACACCTCGTAGCGGTAGTTCATCTGACGGTAGTCGAGCATTTTCTCGCCGGTGATAGGGTTGCGTGTGTACACGCTCTCGATGGCGCGCAGCTCGTCCTCGTTAGGCTTGCGCGGCAGCTGCTTCTTCCAGTTGAGATGCGGAGTGACGGGGTCGCCGTTCTTGTCCTCGGTTATCATGTATGTCTCGTCGCCACCATACTGCGGGTCGGCGAGTCGTGTGCGTATGATGCTGTCGCGCACCCACACCACGAACTGCTTGTACTTGGAGTTGGTTACTTCGGTTTCGTCCATCCAGAAGCCGTCTACAGAGATGTCCTTCACGGGTGTCTGCTTGCCCCACAGGCTGTCCTGGCTTTCGAGGCCCATACGCAGATAGCCTCGTCCTACGCGCACCATACCGTATGGTGCGGGCTCGGCGAACGAGCGTCCGCTCACGCCCACCACTTCGCCGCCGCGTCCTGCCGACGAGGCAGCTTTGCTGCCGAAGCAGCCGGTGAGTGTCATGGTGAGTGCCATGATACTTAATAGTAATATGCTTTTTGTTGTTTTCATCTATTGTTGTTTTTTTGTTTTCTTTTTTTTGGGGGGGAGGGGCTAGGCTTTCTAGGAGAGCTGGGCTTTCTAGGAGATCTGGGCTGACTAGGTGTTCTAGGGAGCTAGGCGTTCTAGGAGAACTAGGGAAATCTCAACACACCACCATCTCAACACCACACCACCCTCTCATCACAGCACTCTCACGCTCTTGTGCATGTTGCGGCCCTTCTTCTGTAGGTTGAGGTCCATCTGGTAGCCGATGAATATCTCGTGGCTTCCGTTGCCAGGATTGATGGCAGAGGTGTATATCTCGTAGGAGTAGCCGAGGACGATGCCGTGGAACTTGCCTCCGATGAGCACCGTCGTAGATATCGTAGGGGCGTAGCTTACGCCGGCGTACATCATCTTCTTCTCATTGGTGTAGACGAGGCGTCCGGTGATGTCGCCGCGATAGCCCGAGAGGTCGCTGCGCACGAGAAACGAGGGTAGGATGGTGAGGAACGGGTTGCGCAGACGGATGGTTGCGCCGCCGGTGAGATAGTAGGTGGCGTCTACCTGCAGCTCGTTGGTCTCGCCGAGTTTCACGCAGGGCGAGTTGAGGTGCTGCGCCGAGACGCCTACGTACCAATTGCGGTGCGAGTAGTAGAGTCCGGCGGCAAGGTCTACTGAGTTGCCGTCCACTTTTGATGATGAGAATGCGGGGTCGTTTGATTCCTCAAGATCCACTTTTGTTCCGTCGAAACTCTCGCTGAGCAGTCCGGCTGAGATGCCTGTCGACAGTTGTCCGCCGAACAGCTTGAACTTGAACGCATACTGCAGGGCGAGACGTTTGTGGCTGAACAGACCTATCTGGTCGTTCATGAACTGCACGCCTGCGCCGTGAAACTGCTTCATGAGCAGGAACTGTGCGTCGGCTCCGGCGTACATCGTATTAGGGTTGCGCTTGAATCCAGCCATTTGCATGGCGTAGGCCGCCGCGATGTTCAGCTTCGGCGACTTGCCCACGGCTGCGGCATTGAACGAAGGTTCCATGTCGAAGTAGTGGCTGAATGATACGTCGTACTGCGCTTGGCTCTTCATCGAGACAAGCGACAATATCATCGTTATTATTATGTATCCGCGTTTTAACACGTATGTATAACGTTTGTTTATTAATATTATTGTGAGATTATTAAGTTTTTTGCTTCTCATGGCTTACCAATGGCTGTCTTTGCCGAATATTTTGCGTATGCGGTTGCCTATCGAACGCCATATATGCGTGAAGTTGCCGTAACGTATGTTGAGCACGAGCTCCTCCAAAGAGCGTCCGAACTTTATCCACGGGTGACCGTAGGCGTACGTGCGGTACACTTGCTCCTTGAAGTCGACGTCCTCTATCACGTACGGCGGGTGCTTCAGTTCGCCCTCCAGTTCGAAGCGCTTCATGGTGAACAGTCGGCGCAGTCGGCGCGGCATGGTCTGCAGCGAGCCGGTATAGTGAGTCGACCCGTCGGTGGCTCCGAGGTTATTGATAAGGTTGTGCGAGGGCATGATGGCGAGTCCGGAGTTCATCACCATCGATGCCCAGAATATCGTCTCGTAGTATTCCTTGCCAGACGCGCGGTGGTCGTAGCATGCGCGCAGCGTGTCCTCGCAGTAGCGTCGCTGGCGCATTATCTTCCTGAGTTGTCGCATCGACGTGCGGTCGTCGAGGAACGGGTATCCGGGCTCCCACTTGTCGATGACGCGGCGCCACGACGCCCATCCCCAGATAGAGAACACGGAGGTGAAGAGATAGTCGTAGGGGTAGTCGGACAGCTGCTCCTCGGGGTTGAAGCCCGCAATCATCCAGATGCGCTCGTCGTGCTCGTAGCGGTCGAGCATCTCTTTGCAGAAGGTGAAGAACGACTGTGAGGGTACGTCGTCGTCCTCGAGCACTATGCACTTGTCGACGAACGAGAATGCCCACTTCTGCGAGATGTACTCCGAGGGGTCGCAGCCGTAGTTGCGCTCCTGATAGAGGCGCTGCACGTCGCACTCCCAGTCGATGTTCTCTACTATGCGTCGGCATGCCTCTATGCCTGGCAGGTCGCGCTCGCCGCGCGGTCCGTCCTGATAGAGGAACAACTTTGATGGACGCGCCTTGCGCACTTCGTCGAACACCTTGCCGAGGTGGTCGGGACGGTTGAAGAAGAGTATGAGTACTGCTACGTCGGTCTTGTATGATTGCATAAGCGTTGTGGTTTTTGTCTTTTCAATTCTACAAAATTACAGAAATTTGACTATAGAACGGCATTGGAACGCTGTTTTTTTCGCATAACCCAAACTTTTTCAGTAACTTTGTGCAAACATATCAGTATAAAAACATGAAACTTATCATAACGATAGACAACACGATGATGACGCTGCAGACCGACTCTGCCGACGGCGGCAACGACCGCGAGACGTACGCCCTGAATTCGGGCATCGCCGTGGCTGCCAACCTGCGACAGGCTCTCGCCTCGTGCGCTCTGCTGCGCCATCCGCGCCAGTACGACCGTGTGACGGTGGTGGTCGACACGCCCGTGATGCTCATCCCCGAGGACGAGTACAGCGCGGGAAGCGCCACACTGCTCTACCGCAACGCGTTCAGCCTCGCGGCAGCCGACGAGGTGCAGACGTCGCCGCTCGACGCGCTGGGCGTGGTGGTGGCGTTCGCCGTGAACAAGGACCTCCACTTCGTGCTCAACGAGAACTTCCGCTACGTGTGCTTCGAGCCACGCATCGCCTCTACGCTCGCCGACCTGAACCAGCGTGCGTACGGCGGTTTCCAGGAGAAGCTGTTCTGCGTGTTCCGCGGCAAGGACCTCGACATCATCGCCTTCCGCAAGCACCGCCTGCGCTTCTGCAACTCGTTCCATGCCGATGACACGCAGGACGCCGTGTTCTACATCATGAGCGTGTGGCAACAGCTCGCCATGCGACCCACCGACATTCTCGTCATCACAGGCAACGCCGAGGAGCCCGAGACGTTGAAGACAAAGCTCGGGCAGTTTGTAAAGAATGTAAATGAGTTGTGATGTTGAGGTGTTGAGGAGTTGTGTTGTTATGTTGTTGTGTTGAGATGTTGAGATTTGCAATGCAAATGTCAACATAACACCACCTCACCATTACACCATCACCTCACCTCACCATCTCACCACACATCTCACCACACATCTCACCACCTCACCATCTCACCACCTCACCATCTCAACATCATATTATGCGCATAATAACAGGAAAATATAAAGGGCGCCACTTCGATATTCCGCGCTCGTTCAAGGCACGTCCTACAACTGACTTCGCCAAAGAGAATATCTTCAACGTGATTAACGGCTACGTAGACATGGATGGCGCACAGGCGCTCGACCTCTTCGCTGGTACGGGCAGCATCTCGCTCGAACTGCTCTCGCGCGGCTGCGCTCCAGTTGTGAGCGTGGAGATGGACCGCGACCATGCGTCGTTCATCCGCGAGTGCATGACGAAGCTCGGCACGAAGGACAACATCCTCATCCGTGGCGACGTGTTCCGCTTCATCAAGTCGTGCAAGCAGCAGTACGACCTCATCTTCGCCGACCCGCCTTACGCTCTGCCTACGCTGCCTACCATACCGCAGCTCATCCTGGGCAAGGGAATGCTGCGCCCCGGCGGTCTGCTCGTCTTCGAGCACGGCAAGCACAACGATTTCTCTGATGTGCCGGGCTTCATAGAGCACCGCGCCTACGGCAGCGTCAACTTCTCGCTGTTCCGTGCGCCAGAGGATATCACGGAAGAAGCGTAGATTGTTGGTTGCTTTCCCATAGAATTCTTTAGGGGGTGCACTTGTCTCAAGTGCACCAACCGATAAAGAATTGCACCAACCGATAAAGAATTGCACCAACCGATCAAGAATTGTACCAACCGATCAAGAATTGTACCAACCGATCAAGAATTTCACCAACCGATCAAGAATTGTACCAATCGAGAGGGCGTACCATCTGCTCGGTTGGTGCAGCTGAGACAGCTGCACCCCCTGGGTGTGCTCCCACGGAATTCAGATGTTTAGGGCTTTCTATATTTTCAGTAAGTGGGTCTGTTGTAAAGAAACATGTTATTTTCTGCGTTTTTTTACTTTTTTACCTTTTTATTCCTTTACTTTTACTCGCAAATATAATACAAGAAAACTTCCGCGAAAAAACTCATTCTATAGAAACCGAACGCGGAACCAAAAAGTTGCGTGCCCATCCTCAAAGGGGGGGGGTGTGTTGATTTACGGTTTGCTGTGTTGGTGCACTTGAGACAAGTGCACCCCCTGGGGAATACCGAATTAGCTTTGTTTTCGTGTCGTTTAATATAGTGAGAAACTGGTGTGTTCAGAGTACGAAAAAGCGGACTAAACGGACTTTATTGCTCAATCAATAAAAATCCGTTTAATCCGCTGTTTGTTTAGTGCAAATGCCGACTTGGTGTTGCGGAGGCCGGAGACCTCCGCTACGATTAGCAACGTATTTAACAACGAATCCGTTAAATCCGCTTTAATCCGTCGTTAAAAAACGAGCGTCAAGATGCTGTTATTTAATTCCCATCGGTTTGATGTTCTTCACGATGTCAGCGCTGAAGCGTGCTTTCGGGTTGAAAGTCTGCGGAGCGAAGCGCATTGTCACCACGTGCTCGCCTGTAGGAGTCTTGAACTGCGGCAGACAAGAGTCGCCGCCACAAGAGTGGTTGCCGATGCCACGCTGCCAGAAGTCGAAGTGAGCGAACACCTGCTCGCTGCGTGTCAGGTCGTACGGGTGCTTGCCACCGTAGAACACGTCGTAGTTGAACTGCTGGTCGTCGTAGTGAGAGAGCGAGAAGGCGAGCTGACCCTCCACCTTCATGTTCAGCTGCAAGCCCTTGCCGTTGTCTCTGAGCGTCAGTTCGCGCAGGCCCTGACGGTCGCCCATGGTCTGCGGAGTCGACAGCTCCTCGAACATCTTGTCTACCGACGTGCGGTACCAGCCGAGCATCGAACCACGCTGGCGGTCGATATAGTTGGAGTGCGGACCCTTAGCGTAGTAGAGCACGCCCTCGAAGCCCGGTGCGAACTGCATTGTGATGCCCACGCGGCGTGTCTCCTCCGATGAGTTGTTGAACGCTACGCGCATGTCCACCTCGCCGTTCGGGTAGATGGTGTAGAGTATGTGGTGGGTATCCTTACCGTTCGACACGGCAGTCTCAACGATCACGTTGTTGCCCTGCTTCTTCGGAGCCTTCACGAGCGTCTTCTGACCAGTGAGCGCGCCCTCCTCCTTGTTCTCGTTCTCAGCTACGCCACCCGTTGCGCCGAGCGAGATGTTGTCGTTGGCGATGCGGCGGAAGCCGTTGAAGTCGGGCCCTGCTGACGGCATGACAATCTGTTTGCCCTCGTATGTCCACTCGGCGATGGTGCCGTCAGTGTCGAACTTGATGCTGAAGTTCTTGCCCTCAACGCTGTTGCCTTTCACCTTCAGTTTGCCCTTCTCGCTGATTGCGGGCAGAGCGATGTGGTTCTGCTGCACGTATGTCGGGTCGGCTACCGACGGGCAGTTGGCTGCAACGTCGGGTGTGAGGCGGAACTGCTGTGCTGCAATCACATGAGCGCGGTTTGCCCATGCGGTTTTGTCTTTAACTTTGAGCTTGAAGGTGATGATAATCTCCTTGTCTGCCGGAACGTTCACGTCGTACGGAATTTCCACTACGCATGTTTCGCCCGGCTTGCACTGCAGGTCTTTCACTGCGCCGTGAGCCAAGTTGCTCTCTCCCTCGCCGCGTCCGCTGATGCTCCATACGAGCTGGTAGTCGCTCAGGTCGGTGAAGGCGAACTTGTTCTTCAGCGTGAGCTTGTGATTGGCGAACGACACGAAGTCGACATCGCGATACACGTACTTCACCTCGTCGAGCTTAGCCGTCCACTCGCGTCCCGGAGTGATGATGCCGTTGCTCATGAAATCGCCCTGGAAACCATAGTCGCCACGGTTCATCTTAGTATAGTCGTAGCCCGAAGTGTAGTAAGGAATGCCTGTCTTCGGATCCTTCAGCGGTTCGCCAGCCTTGATGCGGCGTGTGTCGTAGATGCCCTGGTCTACCCAGTCCCAGATGCAGCCGCCCACGATGCCCTTGCTGTTCTCTATCACGTCCCAGTATTCCTGCAGGTTGCCTACAGCCTGACCCATAGCGTGAGCATACTCGCAGATGAAGTAAGGCTTGTTGTTCAGTCCGTCGCGCTGCTCAACCACCTTGCTCACCACAGGGTACATGTCCGAACCGAAGTCGGAATACTTCTCGCCGTGGTTGTAGCCCTCGTAGTGAACCCATGCGTCGCGACGCGGCAGCAGGCGCTTCACGCAGTCGTATGTAGCCTGGAAGTTGCAGCCGCCGCCCGACTCGTTGCCGAGCGACCAGAACACCACGCTCGGGTGGTTGCGGTCGCGCAGCACCATGCGTGCCGTGCGGTCTACGTATGCAGCCTCCCACGACGGTATGTTAGAGATGCTCTGGTTGCCGTGGCACTCCACGTCAGCCTCGTTCATGCAGTAGAGTCCGTAGTAGTCGAACATGGCGTACATCTTAGCCTGGCGCGGATAGTGCGATGTGCGCACGGTGTTTACGTTGGCCTTCTTCATCAGCTCCACGTCGCGCAGCATCGTCTTCACGTCGATGGCGTGACCAAAGAGCGGATGGATATCCTGCGTGTTCACACCCTTGAAGTATACACGCTTGCCGTTAACGTAGATGAGGTTGCCCTTCTTCTCCACGGCGCGGAAACCGTACTTCGTAGAGAACACCATCTCCTCGCCGCCGTTGTTCAGCTGGCGCACGATGACGGTGTAGAGCCACGGGTGCTCAGACGACCAGAGCTTCAGGTCGTTCAGACCCTCGAAGTCTATAGAAACAGTCTTCTGCGCATCCTTTGCTGTCAGCGCCACAGCCTGCTGCTTCTTTGCAACGAGATGACCTGCGGGGTCGAGCAGCTCCACTTCGAGTGTCTTGTTTGCACTCTGCTTCAGCGAGTTGTTTACTATCAGTTCCACGTTCATAGAGCCTGCGGTGTAGCCCTTGCCGAGCTGCGATGTGATGTAATGGTCGCTTACAGCCACCTTCGGAGTAGCCATGAGATACACGTCGCGGTGGATGCCGGCGAGGTGCCACATGTCCTGACCCTCAAGATACGAACCATCCGACCAGCGGTACACGCGCACCGATACGTTGTTCTCGCCCTTGCGCACGAGTGCCGTCACGTCGAACTCGGCGTCGGTGTTCGCACCCTCAGAGAATCCGGCGTACTTGCCGTTCACCCATACCACGATGGCACTGCACGCTCCGTCGAAGTGGAGCACTACGCGCTTCTCCTTCTCCCAGCCCTCGGGCAGGTTGAACGTGCGGCGGTACGAACCTACAGGGTTCTTGTCGAAGTTGTCGTCCATCGCCTTGATGCGCGGCGGATCGTTGTGGAACGGATAGCCCACATTGTTATATACAGGCACATCATAGCCAGCCATCTCCCAGTTGAGCGGCACCTTGATGTCGTCCCATGCTGATACGTCGGCGTTGTCGGCATAGAAGTCCTTTGCTTCGGGCTTGCCTTGCTTCCAGTCGGCTGTGTAGCGGAATTTCCACTCGCCGTTGAGCAGCAGGTAGTCGGCACGCTCCGGCGTGAGCCACGGCATGGCGTAGCACTTGTCTTGCATCATCTGCGATGTAGACGAGTAGGGTATGAACGTAGCGTGTGCCGGGAGCTTCTGGTCCTCAAACTTCTGCTCGTTCTCCACCCATGAGTCAACCACCTCGGCGATGTCCTTCACCTCAACCGAATGAACAATCGTAGGCACGTCCTTCTTTGTCTGACGCTTCGCCTTGCGCTGTCCGTAGGCAGTGTCGCTGCATACCAATGCTGCAACAGCCACTAACAATAAAGTTTTCTTCATTTATTTAGGTTTTTTGATTTGTTTCCGAATTACTGCAAATTTACTATTAATTTGGGAGTCGTACAAATTTTTTAAAAAAAGTTTAGTAAAGCTATTGCATTATCAAAATTAATTTGTACCTTTGCACTCGCTTTTAAGACAAAAGCTATCGGGTGGTTACCAGAGTGGCCAAATGGGGCAGACTGTAAATCTGCTGGCTATGCCTTCGGTGGTTCGAATCCATCACCACCCACAGAATAGCAAAAAGGTGTATCAACAATGTTGATACACCTTTTTGCTTTTAGGGGGTGCACTTGTCTCCGCTCGGCTTTGCCGCTTGCCAGAGCAAGAAGTGCACCAAAGAGCTTATCCTTTTCACATCCCTTAAATATGAAAAAGTGAGATTGCGACTGATGCGCAATCTCACTTTTTATTTTTTATATGTTTGATATCAAAAGTTTACTTTGCAGCGAATACGAACTCGCCGGTGATGTCGTTGAAGAACACGTTGTATGTGCCTGCCGGAACCTTGATGTTATCGCCGCCATTTGTGCCAGTGCCGTAGTACTTCTCTGCTATGTTCACGCCAGCACCCCAGTTGTCGTCCCAACCGCCGTTAGCGCGGAACTTCACTTCGGTATCCGTAGCGAAAGTTACCTCCGCAGTCCAGTTGTGCGGTGCGGTAGCAGTCATATTCTCGTCGCCTCCCCATTCGTTGAAGCCACCGATGAGACCGATCTTCTCGAACTCTTTAGGAGTCTGGTTCTCGAGCTTTGTCCATGTGTACGACATAGTCTCGAAGTCGACCTTCAGTGTGTAGAAGGCGCCTTTTTCCGGACATACTATTGCTCCAGCATTGCTTGTCACGAGCTTGCCCGAAGCAGCGTTGTCGCCGTCGGTAGCTGCGCCGATAGTGTTGTTCCAATCGCCGAAGTTGTTCTCGTCCCAAATCTTCAGGTTGCCATCACCAGTCCACTGTGTGGTGTAGGTCTGTACTGTCTGGCTCTGCGGGTAGAACATGCAAGTCTTAGCCTGGTTGTCCCAGCCCTGCAATGCACCTACGAGATAATATATAGGTGTGTACTCCGAAGCCTTCGGAGTGAGCTTCAGCTCGATTGTTCCAGCCTTGATGAGTGCAGCCTGTCCGTCCTTCATGGCGTTCAGCAGCACCTCGGCTTTCATTGTGCGCTCCACAGGGCGTTTGCCGTAAGCCGCTACTACTGCGTCGAGCAGTTCGGCTGTGCAGGCACGTCCGTTTCCGCTCACGTTTACCGTAGTCTTTGCAGCGTTCTGTGCTGTCATTTCGAGTCGTCCTTTTTCGAGAGTCACGCCCTCGGGAAGAGTTGCGTCGTTGAGTGTGAACACCGTCACGCTGTCTGATGTAACCTGATCGAAGTCGATAGGCTGTGCCACTGTAGCAGTGAAGTTAGGCAGTGTGATAATCTCCTCCTGCGGGTTCTGCTGTGGCTGGCTCCAGTCGTCGTAGCTGTCGTCGCACGAAGCGAGTGCGAGTCCCATGAAGCCGAATGCTAAAAGCTTTGAAATATTTTTCATTTCCTTTGTCTTTTTAATATTGAAAAGTTGCTTTGTACAAGTCTCGCAGGCAGAAGAACCTGCGAAACTTGTGAAACTTCATTTTCTTACTTGATGCTACCCTTACCTGTTGCGAAGTTGAGGTAGAACTTCTGGCCAGCCTTACCTGCCACGTGTTCCTGGTCGCCGCCCTTGCCACGGTAAGCGATCTCGCCGTTGAACACCATGAACTCAGAGTGCCACCAGTCGTTGCCCGGAACCTTAACGTAAGCACGTATTTCGCCGTCAGCCTTGAATGCCGGTGAAACGAAGTCGGCGTCCATTGTTGTCGGAACGTCGAACTTGCTGTCTGCCATCAGTTCGTCCCAACCGCCGAATGTATCACCGATGAGGTAAACGTTCGGTTCGTTGAACTCTACTGTGTACTTGATATCGCGTCCGCTTACAGAAGCAGTAACCACCATGAGGTACCACTGCGGAGTTGTAGAGCAGATGTTGCCGTCGTCGTTAGTTGAGATCTTGTCAGCGAGGTCGCCGGCTACGGTGATGTCGTTGTAACCCTTCTGGTTGCCGTCCCATTCCTGTGCTGTGTTGATCTTAACGCCAGCCTCGTCAATCCAAACCATGCGCCAGTACATCTCCGGATGGTCGTAAACCGGTACGAACTCGAAACTGTTGCCCCAGTCCCATCCGCAGAAGCCGCCTACAACGTAGAGGTGCTCAGGCGTTGTAACAGGAGCCAGCGAGTAGTTGAGGTGAACGTTCTCAAGGCAGATGACGTTAGAAAGAATCTCGGTGTCAGCCACCGGCGAGCCGGTATCGGTAGTCATGTAGGCACGCATACGTACATATACCTTTACATCCATCGGGAAGTCGGCTTCGCTCTTGCCTGCGTTCAGCTCCATTGTGGTGAGTGTGCTTGCGAGTATAGCTGCGTCTACGCTGCATACTGTATTAGGGAACGACTGGTCGAGTTCTACGAAGTCGGTCATATCTTCCTTCAGCGATACTTGCACCTTATACATAGTAGATGCAGGGAAACCGTAGTTAGGCTGCGAGCATGTGAACACTATTGCTGAAGAGTTGGTGAGGTCGATATTCGTAGCAGCCAGTGCCGGAGTGTTCAAATGGAACTCCGTCGGTGTTTTAACGATAGGATTGCTGTCGTTGTCGTCCTCGCACGATGTGAACATCACGAGACCCATCATGATCAGCAATGCCGATTTCAATATCTTTTTCATATTGCTTATGCTTGTTTGTTAGGTTGATTGTAACGGTGGAGGAGAGGTTGTCGCTCTCCTCCGGTCGTTGTTATTAGTTGGTGTAACCAGGGTTCTGTTTGAGGTTTGTGTTGCTTTGGAGCTGTGTCAGAGGAATCGGGTAGATGTTCTTGTATGCCTCGAAGTTCTTGCCAGCCGACTCGCCGCCTTTCCAGTCCCAGTTGTAGCCAGTGTTGCCACCGAAGAGGTTGAAGCGTACGAGTGTTGTGCGGCGCATACCCTCGAAGTAGAACTCGCGAGCCCATTCGTCGCAGATCTCGTTGAGCGAGTAGTTGCTTGACTCGGCGCGAGTGCTTGCGTTGGCACGAGCGCGCAGCTTGTTCAGAACGCGTGTGCCTTCCTGCGATGTCTTGCCACCATTGAGGCGAGCGTCAGCCTCTGCATAGTTGAGGTAAGCCTCTGCAGCACGCATGAACGGCCAGTCCATATCAGCGAGAGTCGGGTCGGCGTGTGTAGAGTTGTCGCTGTTGTAGTTGAGGAACTTGCAGACGCCGTAGCCCTCAGCAGACTTTGTGATGTTCTCAATCTCGTATGAGCGGCCCTCGCCCCAGAAGATAGCGCGGTCGTCGCCTGCCTGAGCAGTCATCTCGTAAGAAGGAACCTCAGGAGCAGATGTGCTCGGGAAGAACTTCTTGAGCAACGAAACGCGTGGGTGCAGACCGATCCACTGCTGACCTACCAAACCGTTAGAACCGGTCGGGTCGTCGGGGTTGGCGTGCATAGACGGATCGAAGCAAGCAGCTATGAGGAAAAGCGAGTTGCCGTAGCTTGCAGTCTTGCCAGAGATGTTCACGATAGGGAAGAGAATCTCCTTTGTGGCAGCAGATCTGTCGTTGTCGCCCATGAACACAAGCTGGTATGCGCTCCAGCGACCTACAGATGTAGTGTTGATGTCGTACGGAGAGTCCATCACCTTCTTGGCGTAGTCCTTAGCCTTCTGCCATTCTGCCTTGCCGCTGTAAACCTCAGCGTTGAGGTAGAGGCGTGAGAGAAGCATCCAGCAAGCAGCTTTGTCTACACGACCGTAGTCGGCGTCGCTGCCGGTCTTCACTCTCGGTTCAGCGAGGTCGGGCTCGATGGCGGTCAGCTCTTCTACGAGCCACTTGTAGAGTTCTGCGCGCTCCATTCTTTGCGGTTTCTCGAGTGATGTAGAGAAGCCTACATTTCCGTAAGCATCCATAAGCAGGTAGTACTGCATAGCGCGGAGGAAGCGGCACTCTGCTGTCTTCTGCTTGTCCTCGCCGCCTGCAACTTCGAGATACTGGTTGCAGAACGTGATGCCCAGAGTGAGGCGTGTGTAGTAGAGCTTCACCCAAGCGTGTGACGGGTCGAACTTAGCCGAGTTGAGTTCCTGCAGACCGTCGCCCCATGAGCATGTAGCCTCGTCGGTAGGCAGCTCGTTTATGTTGAACATAGCACGTACAAGACCGGTCATACCTGCGTCGTTGAATCCCTTTACGTCCGGATCGTCGTCGCTATTCGATCCGCTACCATTGCCGTTGATGCCGAAGTTGGCGTAACACTTGTTGAGCAGTCCGTCGTTGTTGACGTTGAGGTCGATCTTCGGGCTGATAGGCTCCTTGTCAAGGTCGTTGAGGCACGATGTCGAAGCGAGGCTGATGAGCAGCGCAGCGGCAGGTGCGAGAGCCGATTTTATATATCTTTTCATTGTCGTGAATCGTTTAAGTTATGTTTTTTTGTTTAGAAGTTGAGGTTCAGACCGAACTGGAATGTGATAGGACGCGGATAAACGTCCTTGTCGATGCCGCTGTATACCTCAGGGTCGATGCCGCTGTACTTGGTGATGGTGAACACGTTGCTGCAAGAAGCGTATACACGACCAGAGATGCCCTTCCATGAGCCGCTCTTGAAGAGACGGTCGAACGAGTAGCCGAGTGTGATGTTGTCCATCTTCAGGAACGAAGCGTTCTGTACGAAGTAGTCGGAGAGCTTCGAGGTGTTAGAGTCTGACAACCAGCCGAGGCTGCTTACAGAGCGGTTAGCTAAGTAAGAGTCCTGGCACCATACTGCACTGGTAGTCTTCAGACGCTGTCCCTGCTCGAAGTTGTTGTATACATAGTTGCCGAGGCTTGCACGGAGTGAGAATCCGAGGTCGAAGTTCTTCCACTCAACGCGTGTAGAGAAGCCCATTGTAACAGGAGCCATAGAGCTCTTGTAGAGATAGCGGTCAGCCTCAGAGATGACGCCGTCGCCGTTGCGGTCTACTACCATGCCCTCAAGCGGTTTGCCGTTCTTGTCGTAAACCTGCTGGTAAACGTAGAACGAGTTGGCAGCGTAGCCTGTCTGGTAAGCGAGCACCTTGTTAGAAGAGTCGATGTTGTCGCCTGTCATTACAGGGTCACCATTGTCGCTCACGCCGTTGAGGTCGGTGATGCGGTTGCGGTTGTACGTGAAGTTGTAGTTCATCGTCCAGTACCAGTCCTTGGTGTTCACTGCTACGTAGTTCAACGAAAGCTCAACACCGGTGTTCTTCAACGAACCGATGTTCTGCAAGCCGCGGTCGGCAGAGCCGGCGAGTGCTGTTACAGGTGCGTCGTTGATAAGGTCGTCGGTCTTGCGTACGTACCAGTCGATGCTACCGGTGAGTCGCTTGCAGATGCCGAAGTCGAGTCCGAGGTTATACGTTGTTGTGGTCTCCCACTTCAGCTTGTCGTTGTAGTAGAGCGGAGTATAAATAGAACCGTCGCCGATAACCGGGTACTGGCCGAAGTTCTGTCCCTTCTTGTACTGCTTGAACCAGATGTAGTTGGAGATGCCTTCCTGCTGACC
>ERZ780090.178-NODE-178-length-27030-cov-19.7669_pt1 | contig 27030 bp, 18 predicted proteins | sample MGYA00433086_ERZ780090 | MGnify/ENA primary metagenome ERZ780090 (study PRJEB29588, sample SAMEA1972002) | human gut metagenome | biome: human gut; feature: human-associated habitat; material: faeces | place: Denmark | collected 2008/2010 ...
GGGGCGTGTGGGTTCCTTTTACCCAGGGCGCTGCCCTGGGCTATGTGCTTCTGCCCCTTCGGGGCGTGCTATTTATGAGTTTTGACACACCCTCCTCCTACGATATGTCATCGTTACCCGAACGCCGCCCGATTGGATTGCGTCCGCCGCCCGATCAGATTCCGTTCGCCGCCCGATCAGATTGCGTTCGCCGTCCGATTGGACGGCGGACGCGACCGGTGGTTACTTCACGCCCTTCATGCCTGAGAGGAACACTTTTGCGACGCCGAACTTCAGGAACATATCCAGTCTTACCGGCACATGATGCACGTCGTCCGTAACGTAGAAGCGCGTGATCTCCTTCTCCTTATTGCCTTCGTTCTCGATGTACGAGAGTTGCAGGCAGCGGTACTTCACGCCGTTGTCGGCTTTGACGGTGGTCTTGCCCTTGTATTCGAGGATGGCGTTGATGATCTTCGGTCCGTCGGTGATGGGTATGTGTATGCGCTTGCCCTTCTTCCAGCTCTCGGGGTTGAACGAGCGTGCGCGCAGGAAGATGCTCATCATGTCGTAGGCGCACGCCGTGCGGTTGAACTCGTTCCATACGTGTTCGCCGTTGTTCTTCTGTCGGTGCAGCTTCACGTGCTGATGGTTGTTGCTGTACGAGTAGAACGCCTCGTCTACGGTGTATCGCTTGCCCTCGCGCGCTCCTTTGCGGTAGTAGAGTGGTTCGAGATCGAGCGTGTTGTAGCAGAGCAGCGTGTCGCGCATCACGAACATCTTGTCGAGCGTCTCAGACGTGCGTGTGATGAGCGCCATGCGCAGCGCGGGCTTGCCGTGATAGTTGCTCTTCACTACCGACATCGACGCCGTGCCTGCCTTCACCCATACGAACTGCCAGTTGTAGTAGAGGTTATAAGACAGGAACTCGCCCGGCTTTACTGCCGTGTTGCGGTACTTGCATTGTGCCGTTGTGGTCTGCAGACCTGCCAATAGCAGGGCTACGACGAGGAGGAAGTGTCTGGTCTTCATATTATTTCTATTTTTTTGTAATTCTGTTGGGGCAGATCGGTTGAGAGTTGAAAATTGAGAGTTGAGAGTTATGATATGTCTTGTGGGTAATGGTTTGTTGTTTATTCAGACTCTGTTTTTTATTTTATTTTTATGATTTATATGGTAATCATAACTCTCAACTCTCAATTGTCAACTCTCAATTGTCAGAACGGATACGCAATGCCCATTTTCCGCGCTCTTTCCATGTTGCGCTGCTGTATCTTGCGTTGGCGTTCGCCCTTCTGTTTCTTTATCTTCTCGGGTTTCTGCTGGTCGAGTGGTTTCTCGTTGATGTTCCAGTTGAGCGTTACGTCCCACTTCGCCTTGCACTCTATCTCGTACGGATAGTAGAACACCTCTTCGGGTTGCAGGTTGGCACTGTAGTCGCCCGTGTCCCACACGCCGTTGTTGTTGCGGTCGACGAACAGGCGGGCGTAGTATTTGCCCGGTCGCACGTAGTAGAACGCTGCCGTTGAGTTGGTTGTGCGCACGCTCTTCACAGCCTTGTCTTCGCTTGTGAGCAGTTCGACGACGAGGTTCTCGCCCTTGAGCTGAGCTATATTGAGCACCAGACTGCTGTAGTCGTCCATGGCGCCCACCTTGAAACCCTTCTTCAGCTTTTTCGACGCGAGGCCGTAGATGTCGGTGAAGGCGAGCGAGTCGATTTCGAGACTGTATTCTATGCCCGGACGCCACTCGGCGCGCAGTATGTACTGGCGCTTCGACTTTGCGGTGGCTATGCTGTCGCCCCACATCTTCTGCTTCACTGGGTCGAAGCGCAGCGGCGCTACGTACCAGAGCGTGTCGTGCTTGGCGTAGAGGTGAATCTTAGACGTGTCTGCTGAGGCGAGCGGCGTGTCGAACTCGAAGTGCAGGTTGCGGTCGGGGTCGAGTTTCGAGTCGACTGCCAGCTTGAATTCCAGTTCCTTCGGCGGCATCACGGAGTCGTACTCCTCGCCGCGCTTGCGCTTCTTCTCCTGCTGTTTCTTCCAGCTCTCCAGCTCCTTCTGCGCCTCCTTCAGGCGGCGTTCGTAAGGCTGCTTAGAGAGAATCTGCAGCGTGTCGGTCTGCGGCACGAGGTTGCCCAGCGTGTCGGTCATCTCGTAGGTGAGGGCGAGGCTGAGCGTGTCCTGATTGACGAGCGCCGTGTCGCGCAGCCAGTAGGTTATGGTGTCGCGTCGCACAGACGGCTCTATAAGGAGTCGGTCGGTAGCGTCGAAGTTGAGCGGCTTTATCTCGGGCAGCTTCTTCGAGCCGTAGCTGAAGAACAGCGTGAAGCGGTCGGGCTGCTGGCGTTCCGACTTGAGGAAGAATCGGTCGGTCTGCACGTGTTCGAACGCTCTGAGCACGAGGTCGTCGGGCGTGAAGCGTATGTATCCCGTCTGCTTTATGTCCTTGATATGCAGCGAGTCGAGCCATAGCGTGTCCTGTCGCAGGGCGTCGCAGAACGCGGGGCGTATGGTGTCGTGCGAGAAAGCCATCTGCTCGCTCTTCTGCGAGAACATATAGTTGCCGTCCTGGTCGTTGAGAGCGTAGATGCGGTAAGCGCCCGGCGCCACGCCCTTTATGACGAAGTGTCCGCGCGAGTCGGCACGCGCCACGCGCAGCATGGGCATCTTCATGAAGCACGAGTCGCCCATCTCGGCGTACAGGCCCACGAGTATGCCCTTCACCGGTTCGAGGTTCTCAGCCGCCACCACGGTGCCAGCCACTTCGAGCGTGTCGATATGGTCGCCCGTAGAGAAACTGTAGGTGTAGTTGCCCATCGGGTTGCCCTCGTTGTTGTCGGAGATGGCGTCAGAGAAGTCGACGGTGTACGTGGTGTTGGGCTTCAGCGAGTCCTTCAGCTCCACGCTGATCTTCTTGCCCGAAGCCTTTATCTCCGCCTGCTCAAGCTGCGGCGGCGACACCACCACCTTCTCCGACGCGTTGTCGAGCTTTATGAACTCGTCGAAGTAGATGTTCACCTTCTTCGCCTGCACGTTAGTGCTGCGGTCGGCAGGTGTCGAGCCTATCACATGCGGCGGCGTCTCGTCGTACCATCCTCCGTCGGGGCGTCCCATGCGGGCGCACGACGAGAGCAGCGCGATTACACCTATTATATATAGTATGTTTCTTAGTTTCAGCATTTGGCTTTTATTTGTTTTATAGCTAACTCTATTAGATCGGTCGGTGCTGTTCTTGCTTTGTCACCATTTCACGATTATACAATACGTTGGTGCACTTGAGACAAGTGCACCCCCTGAGAACGGCGACACAAATCTCACCATCTCAACCCCTCACCATCTCAACCCCTCACCATCTCAACCCCATTATCACCATCACACCGCCATTATCTCCTCAATGGTCTTGCGGTTGTTAGAGAGGCGCGGTATCTTGTGCTGTCCGCCCAGCTTGCCCTTAGAGCGCAGCCAGTCATCGAACTGACCCTCGCGTGCAACGACAACCTCAAGCGGCTGCAGCGTGATGTCGTGGAAGCGCTTCGCCTCGTAGTCGGAGTTGATGGCCTGCAGCTGTCGGTCGAGGATGTCGGCAAACTCGCTGATGTCCTCAGGCTTCTTCGCAAACTCGATGAGCCACTGGTGGCGGCACTTCGCGTTGGCGTCCATGAACACCGGCGCCGCCGTGTACTCCTTCACCTCTGCGCCAGTCTGCTGGCAGGCATAGGCGAGGCCCTTCTCGGCGTTGTCCTGAATAAGCTCCTCGCCGAAAGCGTTGATGAAATACTTCGTTCTGCCCGTTATCACGAACTTGTACGGGCGCACCGACGTGAACTTCACCGTGTCGCCAATCATGTAGCGCCACAGACCGCACGACGTGCTGATAAGCATAGCGTAGTTCTTGCCCGTCTCCACGCCCTCAAGCGGCACGATGTTCGGGTTCTCAGAGTCGAACTCGTCCATAGGCAGAAACTCGTAGAACACGTCGTAGTCGAGCATCAGCAGCATCGACTTGTCCTCTGGGTCGTTCTGTATGCCGAAGAATCCCTCCGAGGCGTTGTACGTCTCCATGTAGTGCATGCGGTCGCTCTTTATGATGTGCTCGTACTGCGAGCGGTATGGCGTGAACGCGATGCCGCCGTGGAAGAACACCTCCAGGTTAGGCCACACCTCGTCGAGGCGCTCCTTACCCGATAGTTCGAGCACGCGCACCAGCACGCTGAGCATCCATGAGGGCACACCCGAGATGTTAGTCACGTTCTTGTTGAGACATTCGCGCGCAATGCGGTCGCGCTTCACCTCGAAGTCGCTCAGCAGCGCCGTCTGCTTCTTCGGCACACGCACGAGGTTCACGAGCGGATTGATGTTCTCGATGAGAATGGCGCTGAGGTCGCCCACGAGCGAACCCGCCACGTTGTAGTTGGGCGAGTGCGAACCGCCCAAAATCAATCCCTTGCCGTCGAACATGCGGCTCTTCGGGTTGTTCTGCAGGTAGAGCGCCACCACATCGGTGCCGCCCTTATAGTGTATGTTCTTCAGTCCTTCAGCCGACACGGGTATGAACTTGCTCTTGTCGTTCGTAGTGCCCGACGACTTGGCGTACCACTTCACCTTTCCCGGCCACAGCACGTCAGCCTCGCCGTGTCGCATACGGTCGATGTCGGCCTTCAGCTCCTCGTAGGTATTCACGGGCACGTTGCGCACGAAGTCGTCGTAGCCCTTTGTCGTAGCGAAAAGATGGTTTCTGCCGTACTCGGTGTTGGCGGCAGCGCGCAGGAGGTGCTGCAACACTTGGTGCTGCAGAGCCTCCGGCTCGTTGAAGTGTTGTTCCAGCTTATGCTGTCGGGGTGCGAATGCGTATCGTGCAATGCCAGTTAAACTCATTATTTTTCCTTTCTGTCTTCTTCTATAAATCTGAGCAGATGTTCCACTGCCTCACTCTCCGGTATGGCCTTCTCCACGCACATCTTCTGCTTGTAGAGCGAAATCTTTCCCGGTCCGGCGCCCACATAACCGTAGTCGGCGTCAGCCATCTCGCCCGGTCCGTTCACGATGCAGCCCATGATGCCTATCTTCAGGCCCTTCATGTGCGCCGTAGCCGCCTTTATCTTAGCGATGGTAGAGCGCAGGTCGTAGAGCGTTCTGCCGCAGCCAGGGCATGAGATGTATTCGGTCTTCGATGTGCGCAGACGAGCCGCCTGCAAAATGGCGAACGATGTGTCGGTAAGGTCGCGCACCGCGATGTCGCCGTTGTTCATCAGCCATACGCCGTCGCAGAGGCCGTCAATCATCAGCGCGCCCATATCGGCTGCCGCCTCAAGCTGCAGGTCTGCCTTCTCGGCGCTGGTGTGACTGTACATCTGAGCGAACACAACGGGGTTGAACAAGCCGTTCGACCACAACTCGTGAGTAAGCGCACGCTGCTCGCCGAGGCGGTTCTGCTGGTTTGACACAGCAACGACCACTACCTCCGGGTGGGCCTTCAGGCAAGCCATATACTCCTCCGACGGAGCGCCGAGCTGCAGCACGAGGAACTTAACATCTGCCTTCACTCCGCCCACGAACGGCGTAGCGTTGTACGGGAAGATAGGGTAGGTGTTCGGCTCGCCGGTGTATGCGTTGAAGTCGACGATGTATTTCTGTCCGTCGCGACGGTTCTTGGGCAGCTTGGCACCGCAGTAGATATAGTCGGGTGTCATATCGGGGTTGAACTCAACGCTCTCTGCGTCGTCGTTCTGTCCGAGCGAAGCTATCACCACCGGCACATTCGAGCCGCCGATGTATCCCATAGCGCGAGTGGGGCGGCGCTCAGGGCGCACCCAAGAGAAGTCCTTCGCCTCGGTGCCTGGCACGAGAGTGTGTCCGGCACGCTTCGTAATATAGTCGACGAGGTGGCGCGCAACGGGTATCTCCGCTTCCGGCTCCTCGCTCAGACTCACGCGGATAGTGTCGCCGATGCCGTCGGCAAGCAGTGCGCCGATGCCCACCGCACTCTTGATGCGTCCGTCCTCGCCTTCGCCAGCCTCGGTGACGCCGAGGTGGAGTGGGTAGTGCATGTCCGCCTTGTCCATCTCGGTGATGAGCAGACGCACCGTGCGCACCATGATGACTGTGTTCGACGCCTTGATGCTTATCACTACGTTGTCGAACTGTTCCTTCTTGCAGATGCGCAGAAACTCCATACAGCTCTCGACGATGCCTTCCGGCGTGTCGCCGTAGCGCGACATGATGCGGTCGGAGAGCGAACCGTGGTTCACGCCGATGCGCACCGCTGTGTGGTGTTCGCGGCAGATGTTGAGGAAGGGCACGAAGCGGTCCTCCAGTTTCTTGAGTTCGTCGGCATACTCTGCGTCGGTATACTCAATCTTCTTGAACACGCGCGCCGGGTCTACGTAGTTGCCCGGGTTCACGCGCACCTTCTCTGCGTACATAGCAGCCACGTCAGCCACGTTGGCGTTGAAGTGAACGTCGGCAACGAGCGGTGTGGTGTAGCCGTCGGCACGCAATTGTGCGTTTATGTTCTGCAGGTTCTCAGCCTCTCTGCGGCCCTGCGTAGTGAGTCGCACGAGTTCGCCGCCTGCCTTTATGATGCGCTCAGCCTGAGCCACGCACGCCTCCGTGTCGTTGGTGTTGGTTGTGGTCATCGACTGCACGCGTATCGGGGCGTCGCCGCCAAGCTGTATGTCGCCTACCTGAACGGGTGAGGCTTCACGGCGGCGGTAGTTGAAGAGATCAATCATGATTTTTGATGTTGTTGTGTTGAGATGTTGAGATGTTGAGAGATGGTGAGGTGTTGAGGTGTTGAGAGATGTTGAGGTGTTGAGAGATGTTGAGGTGTTGAGAGATGTTGAGGTGTTGAGATGGTGAGATGGTGAGATGTTGAGATGGTGAGGTGTTGAGAGATGTCGTGAGATGTTGTTGTGTTGATGTGGTGAGATGTTGAGAGATGTACTATTGTCACCACATCACCACATCACCACAACAACATATCACCATCTCACCACCTCACCATCTCAACATTTATATTCATACTTCACCTCAGCGAGCTCCTTGTTCGCCTTTTCTATCTTCTCTCCCAAGCCAGCCTTGTACTGAGCCATCTTTTCTGCGATGCCTTCGTCGCAGAGCGCAATCATCTCGCAAGCGAGGATAGCTGCGTTCATGGCTCCGTTCACGCCTACTGTTGCAACGGGTATTCCCGGGGGCATCTGTATGATAGAGAGCATGGCGTCGAGACCGTCGAGCATACCCTTGATAGGTACGCCGATGACGGGCAGAGTGGTGCTTGCTGCGATGACGCCGGGCAGAGCTGCTGCCATGCCTGCTGCGGCAATGATTACCTTAACGCCACGCGCCTTTGCGCCCTTAGCGAAACTTTCTACTGCGTCCGGTGTGCGATGAGCAGAGAGGGCGTTCACTTCAAACGGCACCTGCATGTCGTTCAAGAACTTGCATGCCTTTTCCATAACGGGCAGGTCTGATGTGCTGCCCATGATGATGCTAACTAATGGAGTCATTTCGATAATATTTTATTGTTTATTGTTTGTTTCTTTCTTAAGCCTTTCTAAGCCTTCTTAGGCCTTTCTAAGCCATTGCTAACTAAGCCTTTTTAGGCTTCTTTAAGCCTTTCTAAGCCTTTGCTAACTAAGCTTTTTTAAGCCTTTTTAGGCCTTTCTAAGCCTTTGCTAACTAAGCCCTCCCCGACGGGGAGGGTTGGGAGGGGCTACAGCCCCAGTATTATCACGAAGGCGATGAGCACGCCTACGCCGAAGCCCGCCGTCACTTGCGAAAGGGTGTGCTGTCGGAGTATTATGCGGCTGGTGCCGACGAGCCCTGAGAGCACGAGCGAGAAGCAGAGCCACGTGATGGGGTTGAACATGAATATGAACGAGAAGGCGAGCAGAGCGCCCACCACGCCACCGATGGCTGCGGTGTGCGTCGATATCTTCCACCACACGTTTATCAGTGCGCACAATATCTGTATCACGAGTGCCGCCATGAGTATGTTGCCCATGAAGTGCGGAATATTATACAGTCGCATTACGTAGAAGCAGGCGTAGTAGCTCACTATCGAGAGCAGATAGGGCACCACGCGGCGCTCCTTGCGGCTGAGCTGTATGAGTGTCCAGCCGTGGTAGTTGCGGTAGAGCTTGATGAGCATTGTGGGCATGAGAATGGTGAAGAAGTAGACCATAGCGAGCACGCTCAGTTTGTACCCCCACGGCATCTGACTGAGATAACTGAACGTGAAGAGTACGATCATCCCTACCAAAGACAGATAGAACGGGGTGAACACCGCGCTCAGGGCGCGGGCTGCGAGGATTATGTTCTTTTCTTTCATAATTAGTTCTTTCTCATTCTTGCCACCGGTATGCCAAGTTGCTCGCGATACTTCGCCACGGTGCGTCGTGCGATGGGGTAGCCGAGCTTCACGAGCGCCTCTCTGAGAGCGTCGTCGCTGAGCGGTTTCGCCTTGTTTTCCTTGTCGACGAGGTCTTTCAGCGCAATCTTTATCTTGCGTGTAGACATCTCCTCACCGTCTTCGTTGGTGTAACCGTCGCTGAAGAAGAAGCGCAGCGGGTAAGTTCCCCAGTTGGTCTGCGCGTACTTCACGTTGCTGACGCGCGATATTGTGCTTATGTCGAGCCCCGTGCGGTCGGCGATGTTCTTCAGAATCATCGGCTTGAGGTCAGCCTCGTCGCCGTCCTGGAAGAACTTGCGTTGCCAGTCGATGATAGCCTGCATGGTGAGCGTGAGCGTTCGGTAGCGCTGCTTTATAGCTTCTATGTATCCCATTGCGCGCTCCACCTTCTGCTTTGCGTAGAGCAGCGCTTCCTTTTCGCGGCGCGACATCTTCTCCTTGTTGTTGCGATAGGTCTCCATGAGTTCGCTGAACGAGGAAGAGACGCGCAGCTCCGGTATGTTTCCATTGTTTATGTAGAACGACACGTTGCCGTTGTCGTCGGTGTCGATGATGAAGTCGGGCGTAATCTGCTGCACGTTTCTGCCCTCGGTCTCGCCGAGCGAAGCGCCCGGTTTGGGGTTGAGTCGGCGCAGCTCCTCCAGCACGCGCTGTCCGGTATGCTCGTCCACGCCCAGCAGCTGCGGAAGCTTCTCGAAGTGCTTCTTCGCGAAGTCGTTGAAGTGCTTCTTTACGACTGTCGTCATCAGCTGCTTCATTCTGTCGTCGGGTCGGCGTTCTATCTGCAGCAGCAGACACTCCTGCAGCGAGTGCGCACCGATGCCTGCCGGGTCGAAGGTCTGCAGGATTCCGATTATGCGGTCTATGTCCTCCACGTCGCAGTAGACGCCCTGATAGATAGCCAGCTCGTCGCATATCGACTGGCTGTCCTTGCGCAGCAATCCGTCGCTGTCGAGCGACCCGATGATGTATTCCATTATCTTCTGGTCGTTCTCCGAGAGGTCTATCTCGCCCATCTGCTCCTTCAGCTTGTCGTAGAACGAGCGCGTGTCGCCGTATACCATCTCCTCGTAGTCGGCAGAATCGGCTCCGTAGGCTCCGGTGTAAGCCGCCGTAGGCATGTCTTCGTCGGAACCGGTCATACGGTCGAGCGCATTGTTCAGCGCCGACTCGCGTTCCTCTCGCTCTGTGTGAGCGGCGAAGGCGTCCGCCTCGGTGTCCACCTCGTCCATGTCGCCGCCGTTGCTTTCGCCGTTGCCGCCGTCGTTGTCTGAAGAGGAAGCGTATGCGGGGCTTTCCTGACTGTCGTATGAGGTGTTCGAGTCGTAGATGTCGTCGTCTGCCTTCACGAGCGCAGGGTTGTCGTCGAGCTCCGCGTTCACGTTCTCTTCAAGCTCCGTGACGGGCATCTCGAGCATGTGCACCTGCAGCATCTGCTGTTGCGTCAGGCGCTGCAACTGCTGCTGCTTCTGTTCCTGGGTTTGTATTAGTTTCATAATATTTCTAAGCCTTTTTTGGCGGCGTATAAGCCTTTCTAAGCCTCTTTAAGCCTCTTTAAGCCTTTGCTAACTAAGCCTTTTTAGGCGGTGTTTAAGCCTTTCTAAGCCTCTTTAAGCCTTTCTAAGCCTTTGAAAATTCAAAACTGAATAATTCCTAATTGCGGCGCAGCCGCAACAATTCAAAATTCAAAATTCAAAAATCAAAACTCTTCCGAGCCGTTCGGCTTAGGCGCAGCCTTTGAAGTATTCCTTTAGCCTCTCCACAGTAGTGGTTAGCACCTCGGGCGCTTCGTTGCTGTATCTCTGCCAAACCAGCTTCGCCTCGTCGTTGAGGGGCGAGTGGGGCAGCGGTTCGCGTTTCAGAATGGGGTCGAATGTCTGGTATATCTTCAGCACATCTACCACCTCTTCGGGCTTCAAGCCCAACAGACGCGCCATATCCTGCACCTCCGGCGTCTCGCTCACCATAGTGTTCGTCATCAGCTGGAAGTAGAGGCTGAGGATGATGGTGAGCATCACCGGTGTCAGCTTCTGTTCGGCGTCGATAGGCAGATAGTCGTGCTCGAAGGGCAGCGTCATATCCATGCCGCTGTAGAAGGCTTTGCCGAAGCCGAAGCCCACCATCTGCCTGAGCCGCTTCACGTCGCGTGCAAGTCGGCGTGGGTTTTCGGCGTATGTGTCCCAGAGACGTTGCAGCGAAGGCGTGGCGTGCTCTTCGAGTGCCACCATCTGCTCCTGCAGCGTCTTCGGCGGAATATGCAGCTCGAGCGCCAGATCGACCACGGGGCGCGAGTATTCCGACTTAACGCCTGCCGGACTCTTCTGGTAGAGCTGCACGATAAGCAGCCAGTAGTCGTCTGTCCAAAGAGGATGAATTGCCATATATTATATTAATAATGTATTGTTTAATGCTTGCAAAGTTACAGAAAGTCTTGCATATAAGGGCACGCCCGCCATACTTTTTTTGTGTAGGAGTAAAGAGTTGTTAAGGTGTTTCATGGTGCTCTGAGCGCTTTTCGGGGGCTGTTTTCAGTAAAATCGCAGTTTTTCTTGCAATTTTACAGTATAAAAAGTCAGTTTGGTTGAATTTTTTAAAAAATTATTGCAAAACATTATTGAATTGCAATTTATTTTGTACTTTTGCGGTATGTAATTTTAAAACTTATAGACTATGAAGAAAACTTTACTCTCATTGGCAGCAATGTTGCTGCTCGCAGGTGGTGCTTCGGCACAGACAGCAAAGTCAGCTACAGTTTATACTGACAAGGTAGACGCAACTCCGGTTAGCGTTGTAAAGAAGGCAAAGGCTCCTATGATGAAGGAGGAAGAATCTAAGTATGCGCTTCTTGGCTTCACTGGTTCTGATAATCCGTCACAGATGTATGGCTTCCCGAAATGGCAGTCTGCTTTGATGGTAATGTCAGAGTTGGATAATGGCGTAGATTACGATTTCTCTGAACTCGCAGGCTACAAGATTGTAGGTCTCAACTTCGCTGTAACAGCTAACTTGGGTGAGCAGGCAGGTGCGTTTGCATTTGTATATCAGGATGAAAATGATCAGGAGGGTACAGAGCTCGATTCGCCTTATCTCGTTGAGGGCACTAACTATACTGTCAGCACTGTAGAGAACCAGCAGCTTACTTTGCAGTGGAACCAAGTAGCTTTTGCTGAGCCGTATGAGATCACAGGCGAAGAGTTAGCTTTCCAGTACGGTTTGGTATACGAGCAGGTGAAGGGTAATGGCACTACTCAGGAAGAGTTACCGTTCCTCATGGGCGTGAGCACAGATAGCGGCGTTGAGGGCATGTTCCTCGCTTATGGTCAGCCTTCTTCTAAGTATCAGGAGGGTCTGTACATGCTTAACGATCCTGACGATAAAGAATCAGATAAGTATTGCCTTTGCATGCAGCTCATCCTCGAGACCCCGGGCGGCTCAACAGTTATCCTCGGTCTGAATGGTTCTGACAAGCCGGTTGCTATGCAGTACTTCTCACTCGACGGCAAGAAGCTCTCTGCTCCTCAGAAGGGCATCAACGTTGTTAAGATGAGCGACGGCACATCTAAGAAGGTGCTTGTTAAGTAAATATCGGAAAAACATATATAAAATGGAAATCCCAACAGAGGGCAGCCTCTGTTGGGATTTTTTTTGTAATCGTGGAGAGTGTGTCAACCTAAAATATTTGGCAAATTGAATAGCAAACGGTTCAAATCGTAGGAGGAGGGTGTGTCAAAACTCGCTATGGTTGTATTTATTTGAGGTATTCGGCGAGCTTTGCAACGGCGCGTGCTCGGTGCGAGATGCCGTTCTTGATGTCCATGCCGAGCTGTGCGAACGACTCCTCGTAGCCTTCTGGCACGAAGATAGGGTCGTAGCCGAAGCCCTCTGTGCCCTGCTTCTCGCGCGATATGGTGCCGCGCACGATGCCCTCGAAGAGCGTGTAGTCGGCAACGTCGCTGCGGCGTGCGAGAGCTATCACGGTGCGGAACTGCGCACGGCGGTCGTTGCTGTCGCCCAAGCGTGCGAGCAGCTTCTGCATGTTGGCTTCAGAGTTGTGGTCGGTGCCCTCGGCGTAGCGTGCCGAGTGGACGCCCGGTTCGCCTCCAAGCTCGGGCACTTCGAGGCCCGTGTCGTCGGCGAAGCAGTCGTAGCCGTAGTTGTCTACTACGTAGCGCGCCTTCTGAATGGCGTTGCCCTCAAGCGTGTTGGCTGTTTCGGGTATGTCTGCGTGGCAGTTGATGTCTTCGAGCGAGAGCACGTCGAAGCGGTCGCCGAGTATGGCGCGTATCTCCGAGAGCTTGTGCTTGTTGTTTGTGGCGAAGACGATAGCCCTACCCCGTCCCTCCCCGTCGGGGAGGGTGTATGATTGCTGTGGATTGTTCATTGTTTTTTTTTTAATAAGCCTTTCTAAGCCTTCTTTCTGGCTGCGTTTAGGCCTTTCTAAGCCTCTTTAAGCCTTCCTAAGCCTTTGCTGACTACTGACTAAGCCTTTCTAAGCCTTTGCTAACCAAGCCTCTTTAGCCTTCCTTAGCCCTCCCCGACGGGGAGGGTTGGGAGGGGCTCTTTACCTTAACCTTTATCTGGTCGAATCCCTCGCCGTAGACGCCGATGACGCTGCTCTGCGACACGAAGGCGCGCGGGTCTATCATCTTGATGAGGCGGAAGATGAGCACCGACTCGCTCTTCTTGGCGAGCAGACATATCACCTTCATCTCCTTACCCGTATACCATCCGTGACCGTCGAGGATAGTGAGCGTGTGGTCGGTCTTCTTGGTGATGGCGCTTGCTATCTCCTGATACTTGTGCGAGAAAATCATGAACTGCACCGATTGCCGTTGCACGCTCATCACGTAGTCGAGCATGGTACACTCGATGACCATCGTACACAGACCGAACACCACCATCTGACAGCGCTGTGGGAACGGACCGAAAGAGTCGATGGCGAGACAGCTGCCGATGATGACGAGGTCGACCATGATGAGACCCTTGCCGAGCGACACATTATAGTGTTTGTTCACTACGGCAGCGATGATGTCTGTTCCACCCGTGCTGCCGTTGTTCAGGAACACTATCGCCAGTGACGTGCCCGTGAGCATACATCCGATGATGAGCGACATGAAGTCGTTACCCTCGCCCATGAGTTTGTAGAAGGTGCCGTCGGGCATCTCCACTATCTTCTGCGCCAGGTCGAGCATCACGGTTATGGCTATCGTGGCATAGATGGTTTTGGCAAGGAACTTTATTCCAAGCTCCTTCAGAGCCGCCACGATGAGCACGGCGTTGATGATGAAAAATGTCCATTGAACTGGAAATTTAGTGGCATAGAACACGATGGCTCCGATACCGGCGATGCCTCCGGTTACAATTTCGTAGGGTAACAGGAAAACTGTGAAACCGAAGGTGTAAAGCAGTAAGCCGAGAGTAATGCTGAAATAGTCTTTCGCTTCTTGCCAGATAATTTTGCGGTCGATGGTCATAGGATTTATATTTGTTACTTTATAACGACATTCACGATCTTCTTAGGTACGACAATCACCTTCACGACTGTCTTTCCGTCGAGATACTTCTTGCTCTGCTCGTCGGCGAGCACTGCAGCCTGAATCTCGTCGTTGGTAGCGTCGGCAGCGAACTTCTTCTGGAAGCGTGCCTTGCCGTTGAACGACACGGTGAGCTGCACCTCGCTCTCTACGAGATACTGCGGGTTGAACACGGGCCACTGAGCGTCGCATACGGTCGTGGTGTTGCCTAAGGCGTGCCACAGCTCCTCTGCGATGTGCGGAGCGAACGGCGCGATGAGCACCACGAGCTGCTCGAGCACCTGCTTTGAGCGGCACTTCTGCTGTGCCAGCTCGCCCACGGCAATCATGAACGCCGAGATAGAGGTGTTGTAAGAGAAGTGTTCGATGTCCTCAGTCACCTTCTTTATGAGCTTGTGCAGGCTCTTGAGGTTGTCGGCTGTAGGCTCAGCGTCTGCGGGCAGGAACTCGTCGGTGCGGTTCTCGTAGAACAGCGCCCAGAACTTCTTGAGGAAACGGAAGCAGCCGTCGATGCCGTTGGTGTCCCAAGGCTTGCTTGCCTCCACCGGACCGAGGAACATCTCGTACAGACGCAGCGTGTCGGCGCCGTACTTCTCCACGATCATGTCGGGGTTCACGACGTTGAACATCGACTTCGACATCTTCTCTACAGCCCAGCCGCAGATGTACTTGCCGTCCTCGAGCACGAACTCGGCGTTGGCATACTCCGGTCGCCATGCCTTGAACGCCTCGATGTCGAGCACGTCGGCGCTCACGATGTTCACGTCTACGTGTATCGGTGTGACGTCGTAGTCCTTGCGCAGGTTGTACGATACGAAGACGGGGGAGTTAGAGGGGGCTTGGTTTATTCTATATACGAAGTTGGAGCGACCCTGAATCATGCCCTGGTTGACGAGCTTCTGGAACGGCTCTTCCTTGCACGACACGCCGAGGTCGAAGAGGAACTTGTTCCAGAAGCGCGAGTAGATGAGGTGGCCCGTAGCGTGCTCGCAGCCTCCTACGTAGAGGTCTACGTTCTGCCAGTAGTTGTCGGCGTCCTTGCCCACGAGGCATGTGTCGTTGTGCGGATCCATGTAGCGCAGGTAGTAAGCCGATGAACCAGCGAAGCCCGGCATGGTGTTCAGCTCGAGCGGGAAAACGGTCTTGTTGTCCACGAGCGCCTTGTCTACCACCTGGCGCTTCTCCACGTCCCACGCCCACATCTTGGCGCGTCCCAACGGCGGCTCGCCGGTCTCTGTAGGCTTGTATGTCTCAATCTCGGGTAGCAGCAACGGCAGGCAGTCCTCGGGCACCATCTGCGGCATACCGTCCTTGTAGTAAACCGGGAACGGCTCGCCCCAGTAGCGCTGACGCGAGAAGATAGCGTCGCGCAGACGATAGTTCACCTTCACGCGGCCCATGCCCTTCTCCGTCACGAACTGCTTTGTCTTTGCGATAGCCTCCTTAACACTAAGCCCATTAAGTGAAAAACCGTCCAATGTCTCCTTGCCAGCGGCAGGCGAGTTGCATACGATGCCCTCCTTGGCGTCGAAGCTCTCCTCCGACACGTCGGCGCCCTCGATGAGCGGTGTGATAGGCAGGTTGAAGTGCTTGGCGAAGGCATAGTCGCGCGAGTCGTGCGCCGGAACAGCCATTATGGCTCCCGTGCCGTAGCCTGCAAGCACGTATTCTGAGATCCAGATAGGAATATTCTCGCCGGTGAACGGGTTCACGGCATACGAGCCGCTGAACACGCCCGTCACGTTGTGGTTAGCCATGCGGTCGAGCTCCGTGCGCTTCTTCACGTACGCTAAGTACTCGTCCACCTCAGCCTTATGCTCTGCTGTGGTGAGCTGCGCCACGAGTTCGCTCTCCGGCGCCAGCACCATAAACGTTACGCCGAAGATAGTGTCGGCGCGAGTGGTGAAGATTGTTAACAGCCCCTCTCCGTCTCTCCCCGTCGGGGAGAGGGCTTTGAGGTTAGCCTTTATTTCTTTAATGGTGTTGTCTGTATCTTGCAGAACCTGCTCGTTTGTAAAGCGCAACACTTTGAAACCTGCTTCGTTAAGGAAGTCAGAACGTAGCTTGTCTGCTTCCATTTGTTCTGCATTGTTATGGTAAGCTCCGTCAACCTCGATGACGAGCTTGCTGTTCAGAGCTACGAAGTCAACGATAAAGTCGCCGATGACGTGCTGTCTTCTGAATTTCTCGCCCAATTGGTTGGCGCGTAAAACCTCCCAAAGAGCCGCTTCTGCTTCAGTCTGATGCTTGCGGTTTTCTTTGGCGTTCTCTTTAAGAATGTCGTAGTTGAATGGGTGAGCAGTCTTGAACTTGTTCCAAGCAGCCTCAAGCTCTCCCCCGACGGGGGAGTTGGAGGGGGCTATTCTGAACTGCATCTCCGTACCCTCACTTCTGCCTATCCAGTTCTTCTGTGTCTCCTTGATAGAGTCGCTCCAGTCGACAGTCTCCAGACCGTCGAGCAGGCGCTGCGAGTAAGCCGATGTGCGCAGACACCACTGCTGCATCTTCTTCTGCACGACGGGGAAGCCGCCGCGCTCGCTCACGCCGTTCACCACCTCGTCGTTGGCAAGCACCGTGCCCAGACCAGCGCACCAGTTCACCATCGTCTCGCCGAGGTAAGCGATGCGGTAGTTCATGAGCGTCTTCTGCTTCTCCACGTCGCTCATGGCGCGCCACTCTTCTGCTGTGAACTCCAGATGCTCGCTCTCGGCGACATCCAGACCCTCGGTGCCCTTCTCGTTGAAGTGCTCTACGAGCTTATCAATCGGCTGCGCCTTCTGGCGCGAGTTGCAGAAGAACGAGCCGAACATCTTCTCAAACGCCCACTGAGTCCAGTGGTAGTACTTCGGGTCGCAGGTGCGAATCTCGCGATCCCAGTCGAACGAGAAGCCGATGTTGTCGAGCTGCTGACGATAGCGTGCGATGTTAGCCACGGTAGTCACCTCAGGGTGCTGACCGGTCTGTATAGCATACTGCTCAGCGGGCAGTCCGTATGCGTCGTAGCCCATAGGGTTGAGCACGTTGAAGCCCTTCAAGCGCTTGTAGCGTGCGTAGATGTCGGATGCGATATAGCCAAGCGGATGGCCTACGTGCAGACCGGCTCCCGACGGGTAGGGGAACATGTTGAGTACGTAGAACTTCTCCTTTGCAGGGTCCTCAGTGGTGTGGTAAGTCTTGTCCTTCACCCACTGGCTCTGCCATCTCTTTTCTATTTCTCTGAAGTTGTATTCCATTGATTTTATACTGTTTTTATGCAAAGTTACGTCTTTTTCTTTATAAATAGGTGGGTTTGCATGTAAAAAAATATTGCGCGGTGGCGATATGGCGTTCAGCTTGTCTGATATTTGCAGTAAAAACCTCACGAAAAGTCATCGTCACCCGTACGGAATCCGATCGGACGGCGGACGGAATCTGATTGGACGGCGTACGGAATCCGATTGGACGGCGGACGGAATCCGATTGGACGGCGGACGCGAGCGGTGGGAAAAGCTTAAAAAAAATCCGCAACACCTGCTGTGCAGGCATTGCGGATAAAGGATTATTTTATTGTGCTTCTATTATTAACATGCTACTACAAAAGGATGTTACTTGATGTCGTCGTAGGCATTCACTGCCTGCTCGAAACGCTCGTTGATCTGCTCGAACGAGTAGAGGCCGTCGGCGTTCTTCTGGAGGCCCTTGAACGAGAGCGGGAAGACCTGCGGAGCATGGTCGAGGTCGAGCGGCGCGTTATGCTGCAGCTGGTCGGTGCTCTGGTATACGAGGTTAACGCCTACGTACTCCTTGCCCGTAGCCTTCTCGATCCACTTCTCGTAGACCACCTTGCTGCCTATCGGCGTCACCTTCTCGATAGAGTTGGGCAGGCTGTAGCGCTCAACACCGAGAGCCGCGTTGACGGACGCGATGTTAGAGTCGTGACCGCAGAGGAACGTGAACTTGCGGTTCTTCGAGTTAAGCTCGTCCTTCATGTACATCAGCAGCGGGTGAGCCACGTTTGCAGCCACGATAGGCGCTGTGAAGAGCACGTCGCCGTACACATCCTTCACCTTGGCTATAGAGGTCCAGTCGTCGCGTGTGAGTTTCTCGCCGAACGCCGCCTTGTCGGCATCGGGCTCCTCATAATACTGCAGGATGAAAGCGTCGGAAGCCGAGTTGAAGTTCTTCATTGTGCCCTTCATGCCAGGCTCCTTGCCCTTTACGAGCGTAATCTGCGTGTCGTCGTACTTCACGTCGCCCAGCTCCTTGTAAGCCTCGCTCTGGGGATAGTCGAGCGTGCGCGATATGTTGCGGTAGCTCTCCTTCAGGCTCTTAGCCAAACCGACGAGACCAGCCTTTCCGCCAAGCGCGTTAATCTGCTCCATAGCCTTTGCCTTGAACGCGTCGCTCACCTTTGTGAGTACGGGGTTGAACACGGGGTCCATCGTAGAAGGCGTGTAGCGGTGGTTCACCTTCAGGCCGCCTACCGGCATGAACGCCGTAGAGAAATAGGCAGCTGTGGCGATGCAGCGCTGCATGGAGTTGGCGTAGACGTTCACCTCGTCGACAGAAGGAACCTGATTCTCCTTGAACAGACCCTCGCTGACGGTCCACTTTCTGAAGAACTGGCCCATCTCGGTCTCAAGAACGCCGCCCTTCAGCGTCAGTTCGCTGGCAGCCGAACTCCAGTTGGTCCACTGGTGGGTAGTCATCTTGCTCAACGCAGAGCCGTTGGTAGACAGCGGGCTGCGTATGTTGTGGCGCGAAAGCACAACCACCTCCTTCAACTGATACTTATCGTGGAACGCAGCCGAACGCTGCACCTGAGCAAAGACTGCTGCAGGAAGGATAGCTGCAAGCAGAATATAAATAGCTATAAACTTTTTCATATCTTACGGGATGCTTTAATTGAACATGTTTTTTTTAGAACTTGAACTGGAGACGTGTCTCAATAACGCGGAAAGTGTTCTTGTTGAAGCCAGAGTAGTCGCTCTCGCCGGCACGTACGATATGACCGCTCACACGCCAGATCATATACTTGTTGATGTAGTAGTTCATGGTAAGAGCCCAGTCGCTGAGCTTGCCACCATGGAAACCAGCCTTCGCATCGTTCATGTCGGTGTAGTTGTAAGCCGCAACAAGCTCCCACGACTTCGGGGCAGGAGTGGCGATGCCGGCGTCGTTCTTCACATACTCGTACTCGTTGTTGAGAAGGAAGCGCAGGTTGCCGTAAGCACCCCATGCATTGTAGCTCTTGGCGTCGCCCTTACGGTCTACGTTCATGAAGATGTACTGACCCTCAATGCCTACATGACCCTTGGCTGCCATAAGTTCGCCAGAGAACTTGAAGTCGTTCTTCGCATCGGTAATCTTCGCACCGATGGCGTTGATGCCTGCTACGCGTACCGGATAAGGAGCCTTGAACTCCATGTTAGAACGGTTTTCGGCTGCAAGCTCATAGTTCAAGCCGATGCCTACGTGGAAGAGGTTGCCCTTCTCGATGAGCGGATGGTAGACCAAACGGGTGAGGAAGCCCGTACCCTGATAGCCCGTTTGGTTGGTCTGCTTCTTGAACGACTGGGCGTCGGTATATACAGAACCCGTACCCATGAACTTGTCGTCGCTATGCTCGTACATCAAACCAACAAGACGACCGCCCACACCGAACGCAGAGTGGGTCTCAGGCTCCTCCATAGAGACCTTGAAGCTCGAAGACGTAGCGCTCTGGTAGCCGAACTGATGAACGAAGTAGCCACCACGCAAGAAGTTCTGCTTGTTGAAGTTGTACTGGATGAAGATATCCTTCGGAGAAACCGAACCGCGGGCATAGCCGATATCGGCCTTGCCTTCCCACTTGCCGTACGAAACCTTCATGCCGATACGTATGTCGGGAACGTTCACACCGTCTACACACTGCTCGTCTACAGCCTTGTTGGAGCTGTTCAGAAATGCAGCATCCATAAGGATACGACCTGAAGGCTTGACGACGAGCTTATTCTCCTGCGCATTTGCAGCTGCCGCAAAACCCATGACGAGGGCTGCAGCCATTATATATTTTTTCATATTCGTTTTTTAGGAATCTAATAATCAGGCAAAATGGTTTGCCAGCCGTTCTTTTACTTCTTGTCCCACGGAGTGGCTACGAACTCGCTCTTCTTTACCTTGCCCTCCTTCACGAGCTTTGCAAACTCCTTCTTGGCAGCCTCAAGACACTTCTGGAACTCCTTGTTGGCGTGCAGACGAGCTACGACAGCCGAAGCCACAACGCGTGCGGCGTCAACGTCGCTCTGCCAGTGATAGCCACAGATGACGCGGCTCTGACCCATCTCGAAACCACGCTTCAGTATCTCGTTCTGGCGGTCGGGGTTGATCTCTGCGAGCACCAGCGCCTCAGCCCAGCCTATCGTGGTGTGGCCAGACGGATACGAACCGTTTGTAGACAGCTCGCCCTCCTGCTTAGAGTTGCAGGTAGGCACGTTGTAGTATTTGAACGGGCGTATGCGGTTATAGTGTTTCTTTGCGCTGCGTGTGGCCAGGTCGCCGGCATCCTCGCGCATCTTGTATACGAGCTTGTAGATAGCCGGAGTCTCCTCCTTGGTGATGCGTGTGCCGAAGGCGTCGGAGAAGTTCATAGCCACATCCTCTACGTTGGCGTCGGCAGCAGCCTGGTCGCCACGCGGAGTGTTGCGCTGCTTCAGACCCCAATAGTAGCGGGCCTCGTCGTTAAACCACTGAAGACTGCCAATCTCTGGTGGAGGAGGAAGAAGATCGAGCGAACTTGCCTGCTCTCCGTCCTTAAGGAAGAACAAGTCGGGATTTGTTCTGACGTCTTTGATGTTAGTCTGCGCAAAGGCAGAAAAGCAGAACACTGCAAGAGCAGCCACTAAGAATTTTCTTTTCATCATAATGTTTTACGTTATTAAGTTTTTTAGAATAATTGTTGCTTTCAATAGATCGCTTGCTTGAATAGGTCGCTTGCGAATTTTGATGCTGCAAAGTTATAGATGAAAAGCAAAAAAAAAAGTTGCATTCGATGATTACAACGTTTCATCGAAATGCAACTTTTTACAAATGTCTGTCTGTAAGACGTTTAGAAGAATGTGGCGTTTGCGAAGTTATTCTATCAGTCTTAATATGTATGACGCTAAGGAAGCCGGATGGCGCTCTACGTACTGCCTTATTTCGTCTTCCGAAGGCTTAATCTTGTTCTTCAGCAGTCGACTAATAACCGGATTAAGGTTGCCAACAACGCGAAGCATGCCCGGAACAGCGGTGCGCTTCACCTTAGCGTCGGCGATGAGAAGCATGAGCACCTTTGCCTGCTGGTTGTCGAAGCCGTTGAACTTAAGGATGCTCTTCACAAGACGCGGGTCGGTGTCGCTCATGCAAGCATAGATGTCGGCAATGAGCAGACTGATGTTGTGAGTAGCCTCGTCGGAACGCGTCGCTATCTCGCACTCAAGACGCTTCTCGTCTACCTGCACTACCCGTTCCTCGTTCTCGCTGATAGCCGTGCGACGTATGAAGGTGTATCTATCCATCTCTTTCTGCAGTCGGCGGCGTAGCACGACCTGCTCAATGCGGCGGTCGGTATGCTTGAGCTGGCGCAGCAACGTCAGACGGTCTTGCTGCTGCATGTCGGAGGTGACGCTGTCGAGCTGCATCCTTACAGCCTCCACGACATGGTCGTTGGCGTCGAGCGCGTCGAGCCGTTTCGAGCGCGAAGCGAAATAGGCGCGGAGCGTCTGGAGCGCATCGTCGAGGAATAGGCGGTTGTATCTGCGGCGTATCTCCTGCAACTTGCCGTCAAGACTCTCCATAGGATCGGTAGTGAGAAGCTGCTTGTATTCGTCAATCTCTGTAAGAATGCCGTCCGACAGACCTTTTATAATAATGACATCGCGAAGCTGGAACATATAGCCGCTAAGCTCCTTCTGCACCTTCTCATAGGCGGAGAGCCACTGCTCGTTGGCGAGAGCCTGGCTGCGGAGCTCTTCAATATCGCCGTTGCTTAGGGCACGTTGGCTGTTGTCGGCGAGAAGTTTGCTGTCCGCAATCTCGAGCGAAGCCAGACGTTCGCGCTGCTGGTCTATCTTCTTGAGGAGCATGAACACATTGCTTCTGTTCATGCGCATGAGAGTGTCGGAGATGGCGGCAATCTTCTCGTTGTTGGCTTTCCAGCTATGGTGCTTGCCCAACCCAATCTCGGCTATATCCTTGTATAAAGCAAGAATCGTGCTCTTGTAGTCGTCGGAGAACAAATTGCTTACCGACTCGATGCCGGCAAGTCGCTTCTTCAGTTCCTCCTTGCGCACCATGATAGTGCGTGTGGCAAGATAACGGTAGAAGCGGTAGCCGACAAAAATGGCAGACACGATGAGCAGCAGGCACACGATGGTGACGACCATTCTTCTGCGGGTGACGGAGCTGTTCGTAATCTTCACCCATTGGGCTTGGTTTTCCTTGCCCGCCGTGAACGTAAGCACGCCCAGCTCGCAACCTAAATATACCTTGTCGTCTTTCACCACCGAGGCCTTACGCTCAAAACTGATGTCTTGATAGTAGTAGCCGGCAAGAACGAGGCTGTCGGCTTTCTTCACATACTTACGGATGCCGAACTCGGGCAAGGTGTATACAACGCTGTCGCCGATAGCGAACATGTCGCTCTCAGCCTTGGCGTCAATAGCTTTGCCGCCGTCCTTTATCAGCAGTGAGTTGCCGGCAAGCACAATCATCTGCGGCGGAAACTCCTTGGTGATAGCCATGCTGCGTATGTTCTCCATGCCGCTGGTTCCGGCAATCGGCTTGTATCTGCCGTTGCTGCCGTAGAATATGCCGTGGTTGAGCGTGGTGAGATAGAGGTTGTTGTCTTTAGACTGCTGGTAGAACTTGGTGATGTACTTGTCGTTGAACGATGGTATGGTGTCAATATGCTTGCTTTCGGGCTCAATCTCTATAAGTCCGTCCTGTATGCCGAGATACAACTTCGGCTTGTTGTCTACGGTCATAAGTCCCATGGAAGTGATTTTCGACTGCGAGTCGTAAACCATTTGGCTGTGCGAAAGCAGAATATTGCGTACGAAGTAGGAAGTAAGGCTGACCTGCTTCAAGTCGTGGTTGCTGGTAACATAATACAAACATCCGTTGTAGACACGCGAGTCGACAATAGGCGCCTCGCGGATAAAGTCGAAAATCTTGTAGGCTTTATCCGAACCGCTTGGCTGAAGGAATATCTCGTTATGCGCGTTTATATAATAAATGTCGCCATTCTCGTCGGTTGCAGCAGACATGATGGCAGCATTGTCATTGAACACGCTTTGGTGTACCGGAACCTTCCAAACGGCGTTTTCGGTAGCTATGCATACATGGTCGTTCTTCTTAGCCGAAACGATAACGTTGTTGCACGACATCGGAATGTTGCGGCGGAGAGAAATAGTGTAGAACTTTTCCAAATCGCGCGTTAGAACAGCCGTGCTGTTATCAAGAAAACAGTAGGCTCCGCCAACATAATAAAAAAGATTGGCATGAAACTTAAGATCTACCTCGCGCTTCAGCGAACCGTCCTTATGCTCGATGTAGAACTTGTTGCCAGCAAGGATATTGGTCTCGCCGTCAATCACGCTGACGAAGTTGATGCGTTCGCCCTTATGAGAGACACGGGTCTTCATGGATGCGACGTCTATATGCAGCAGACCATTCTGTGTAGCCACAAGAACCTGATTGGCGGCAGAACGGCAGATGGTCTTGGTAACAAATGGGTCGCCGGAGTGATAATTGCCGCCATTCGGATAGATAGGCTTCAAAGCCGAATCGGCACTTCTAAGATTTAGCGTGTACACACCCTGACTGGTGGCAGCAAGAAGCAGCCCGTCTTCTTCCATAATGTCGTAAACGGAATAATGCTGACCCTTCTTAGGAATGGTATATTCGGCAAGGCATCTGGTGCTATTGCCGGCTATCTCCCATTTGGAAAGACCGGCATTGCGTATTGCTATCCAACAGATACGCTTATCGCCGTCGCACTGCTGGGTGTATACTTTGTAGATTCGGTTGCTACCCACCTGGTACTGGCGTCTATCGCTGTTGTTCGAGAAGATAATCTCTCCAAACTCGGTGCCTACCCACACGACAGAGTCTCCCTCGGCAGATATTGATGAAAGACAATTGTTAAGATAATATTCTGATTCGTTCAGGGATGGTTCTTTCTTCTCATTGCACGACACCAGGAGCGAGGCGGTCAGAATAGTGAGAATGAAAGAGAATAGATTTCTCATAGTTTTTATACTTGCATAGTGTGGTGCTTGAGCATGGACTGTGTCTGTACGGTAATCTGTATATTGCCGTACAGACACAGTCCATGCTCCATATTCTATATTTAATATTAATGTAGTATGTTTCTGCAAAAACACCTTTATAGATGCTATAACTTTCTGTTTGCTTCGAGCGCTCTTAGCCAGTTGCCGCCCCATATCTTCGCCATATCTTCTTCCGAATAGCGGCGGCGCAGCAGCTCTTTTGTGAAGTTTATCAGTTCGGAGGCGTCGGCAAGTCCTGGCACGCCACCATCGCCGTCGAAGTCGGTGCCAAGTCCCACATGGTCGATGCCCATTACGTTGATGGCATGTTCGAGGTGGAGCATTGCGTCGTTGATGCAAGCTTTGCCGTCGGTGCGCAGAAAGCCGTTGTAGAGTGTTATCTGGCATACTCCGTCTTTTGCGGCGAGGGCTCGCATTTGGTCGTCGGTGAGGTTGCGCGGCACGTCGCACAACGCCTTGCTGTTGCTGTGCGAGCATACTATTGGCTTCGCCGATATCTCCAGCGCATCGTAGAACGACTTCTCGCCGGCATGACTCATGTCCACCATCACTCCCAAGCGGTTCATCTCGCGTATCACCTCAGCGCCGAACGTCGATACGCCGCCGTGAGTATTGAGAGTGCGGCGCGCCGAGTCGCATATCTGATTGTCGCCATTGTGACAAAGAGTGATGTATACTATGCCGCGGTCGGCAAAGTGCTTCACGTTCCGCAAGTCGTTCTCTATCGCAAGACCGTTCTCTATACCTATCATCAGCGATTTTACTCCATTGCGCTTGTTGCGCAGCAAGTCCTCACGGCTTCGCGCCAAGGCGATGTATCGCGAGTCGCTGAGCACAATCTCGTCAATCTTGTCGAAGATAAGGTCGGCGTAAGCTTTCGGTGTGTCGACGGGGAATGGTGCTACGTCGGCGAAAGTTTCCTCCGGCTTAGGCTGTGGCAGATATGCCACCATCGTCACCGCGTCCGTCCTGCCCTCGTTCATTTTGTGCAGGTCGTAGAGCACTTTTGGGTCGCGATGGTCGAAGCACACGCCTTGCGGGAAGAACATCGGCGTGTCGCAGTGTGAATCAATCGTGAGATTGCGCTGGTGGAACAGTTTTGCGCGTCGCAGCACATCGCCCTCCTCCACAAGCCACTTGAAGAGCGGCAGTCCGTCATCACCGAGCCACTCCGGATGCCATTGCACTCCGAGCACAGCCTTATGTTCGTTACTCTCTATTGCCTCAACCACGCCGTCGAGCGCCCGCGCAGTTATCTTGAAGCGTTCGCCCGGCGCAGCCACAGCCTGATGGTGGAACGAGTTGACGAATAATTTCTCCTTATTATATATATTATAGAGCACGCTGCCTTTCTCTATTTCCACGGTGTGCGTCGGTTCTGAACGGTCGGCATCCTGCGAGTGTCGGTAGTTTGTCGGATCGTGCGAGATGTCCTGGTGTACCCGTCCTCCGAGCGCCATAGCAATTGTCTGCACGCCGCGGCAGATGCCCAGCATCGGAATCTGCCGGTCGAACGCCAGTCGGGTTATGAGCAGTTCGGGCAGGTCGCGCACGTTGTTGATGTTATGCAGCGCAGGCGAAGGCTCCTCATCAGCCCACAGCGGATTGAAGTCGCCGCCGCCTGTGAGCAGCAGAGCGTCGATAGTTTCGAGCGTATCGAGCAGTACGTTGCGGTCTGCCACTGGCGGAATGAGCACGGGCGTGCCTCCTGCCTTTATAATCTGACGGTAGTAGCGGTCGCGCACTGTAGCGTCGACGCCCTCGTAGTTTGTTGTTATGCCTATAATGGGTCGCTGGCTTGTCTTCGGCTTGTTGTCGTAGAAGTCGGCGAGATGCTTGTTCAGGTTAAATGATTCCATACTTATAAAAATATTCCCACAGAGTTCACAGAACACATAGAATCTCCGACGTTCAGCTCCTTTGCAGAAGCGGTGTCTGTTCTGTGTGTCATGTAATCTCTGTGGGAGACGTTTGTTTATTCAGTACGCAATGCGGCGCTTAGTCTTCATTCTTGTCCTCAAGGTGTACCGGGATCTCGCGCTTGATGCTCTGGTCGAGCGATATGAGTGTCTCTGTAGACACCACGCCCGGAATCATCTGCATCTTGTTGTTGAGCAGGTCCATGAGCTGTTCGTTGTCGCAAGCATACACCTTAAGCAGCATTGTGTACGGACCGGTTGTGTAGTGGCACTCCACGATTTCGGGTATGTCTACCAACTGCTTCACCACGTCCTTGTACATGCTACCGCGCTCGAGGTTCAAGCCTACGTATGTGCATGTGCTGTAGCCTACGCTCTTCGGGTTCACCTCAAAGCCGCTACCAACGATTACGCCACCCTGAATGAGATGCTGAACGCGCTGGTGGATTGCGGCGCGTGATACGCCACACTCAGCAGCTACATCCTTGAATGGGATGCGTGCGTTCTTAGAGAGAATACTAAGTATCTTTCTGTCTAGATTGTCAATTTTGTCCATTTTCTATAATGAAATTTTGTCTATGATTACAATTTGTCAGCAAAATTATACATTTTACTTGAGACAATCAACAAATAGACCTTTCTTTTTTAGTTTTTTAGTACAAAACGACACGAAAGACTCTCATTTTTGTTATTTCCCCATTCAAAACTACTGCGATATGATATGCAGGTCTCTCTGCGGGAACGGTATCTCGATGTTGTGCTCGTTGAGCGTGTTGTATATCGCCTCCTTCACCTGACCAGTCTTGCTGAACTTGTAGTCGACAAGCACCCAATAAACCTGAGTTCGGGATAAGAAAGTCTTTGTAAAAGTTGGTAATCTCAATAATTTTT
>ERZ780090.224-NODE-224-length-24911-cov-18.6214_pt1 | contig 24911 bp, 20 predicted proteins | sample MGYA00433086_ERZ780090 | MGnify/ENA primary metagenome ERZ780090 (study PRJEB29588, sample SAMEA1972002) | human gut metagenome | biome: human gut; feature: human-associated habitat; material: faeces | place: Denmark | collected 2008/2010 ...
CGGAATCTGATCGGGCGGCGGACGGAATCTGATCGGACGGCGGACGGAATCCGATCGGACGGCGGACGCTGCCCGACGCAAAGCGCAAGAAAAAAGGCTCCGATTACGGCGTATTTTGAATTATTTCTGTAACTTTGCAGAGTTGTATATATATTAATGTATATCGCAACGTGAACGTTTACATTGTATAATCAAAAAAAACAAGAATATCAATGAAGACTTTGAAACGCTTTCTACCAGACTTGCTGGTAGTGTTGTTGTTTGCGGTCATCGCGTTTGCCTACTTCTTCCCGGCAGACACCGAGGGGCGCATTCTCTATCGTCACGACTCGTCGGCCGGACGCGGCGCGGGCGAGGAGCTTACCGAGTATTATCAGCGCACGGGCGAGTGCACCCGCTGGACCAACGCCTTGTTCAGCGGTATGCCTACGTATCAGATGGCACCGTCGTACGACTCGCAGGAGGTGCTTAACGGCGTGGGCAAGTTCTACCATCTGTGGCTGCCCGAGAACGTGTGGTACGTGTTCGCCTATCTCTTGGGCTTCTACATACTGCTACGCGCGTTCGACTTCCGCCGCGAGTTGGCTGTGCTCGGCTCCCTGCTATGGGCTTTCAGCAGTTATTTCTTCATCATCATCGCCGCCGGACACATCTGGAAGGTGATTGCGCTGGCTTATCTGCCGCCGATGATTGCGGGCATCGTGCTCGCCTACCGCGGCAAGTATGTGTGGGGCTTCGTGCTCACGGGTCTGTTTACGGCGCTCGAGATTCAGGCCAACCACGTGCAGATGACTTACTACTATCTGTTCATCGTGCTGTTCATGGTCATAGCCTATCTCGTAGAGGCTCTGCGCCAGAAGCAGATGGCGCGTTTCGCCAAGGCTACGGCGGTGTGCGCGGTGGCTGCGGTGCTGGGCGTGGTGATCAACCTCTCCAACCTCTACCATACATGGCAGTATACGCAGGAGTCGATGCGCGGCAAGAGCGAGCTGGTGAAGAAGAACTCTGCCAACCAGACTTCGAGCGGCCTCGACCGCGACTATATCACGCAGTGGAGCTACGGCATCGACGAGACTTGGACGCTGCTCGTGCCTAACACCAAGGGCGGCGCTTCGGTGCCGCTGGCGCAGAACGAGAAGGCTATGGAGAAAGCCAACCCCGAGTTCTACCAGATATATCAGCAGATGGGTCAGTACTGGGGCGACCAGCCGGGTACAAGCGGTCCGGTGTACGTCGGAGCGTTCGTGATGATGCTCTTCGTGCTGGGTCTGTTCATCGTGAAAGGCCCGATGAAGTGGGCGCTGCTCGCTGCGACGGTGCTCTCCGTGCTGCTCTCGTGGGGCAGAAACTTCATGTGGTTCACCGACCTCTTCCTCGACTATGTTCCGATGTACGCCAAGTTCCGCACCGTGGCGTCGATACTCGTCATCGCCGAGTTCACCATTCCGCTGCTTGCTATGCTGGCTCTGAAGAAAGTGTTGGAGACAGAGAACTTCCTCAAGGGCACTACCCCACTGCTCGTCGGCACGGCTTCGCACCGACTGGTGTGCCGCGAGGTGAAGAATCGCTCGTGGCTCGCGCTCAGCTTCCTGCTCACGGCGGGCATGTGCGTGGCGTTCGCTATCATGCCTTCGGTGTTCTTCCCCGACTTCGTGTCTAACGCCGAGCTGCGCGCGCTCGCCTCTATACCGAGCGAGTATCTCACGCCGCTCATCAGCAATCTGCGCGAGATTCGTATCTCTATATTCACAGCCGACTGCTGGCGTTCGTTCTTCGTGATACTCGCCGGAACAGTTGTCCTCGTGCTCGCTCTGCTGAAGAAACTGCAGCCGAAGTACGCTGTGGCGCTCCTCTTCGCGCTCTGCCTCGTGGATATGTGGCAGGTGAACAAGCGCTACCTCAACGACGCGATGTTCGTGGAGCGCAGCGTGCGCGAGACTCCGCAGCAGGAGACCGCCACCGACCGCCAGATTCTGCAGGACACAGCGCCCGACTATCGCGTGCTGAACCTCGCGTCGAACACGTTCAACGAGAACGAGACGTCTTACTATCATAAGTCTATCGGCGGCTACCATGCAGCCAAGCTGCGCCGCTACCAGGAGCTTATCGACGAATACATCGCACCCGAGATGCAGCAGGCTATGTCTGCCATCGCCAAGGCTCAGGGCGATATGACAAGCGTGCCGGGCGACTCGGTTTATCCGGTGCTCAATATGCTCAACACCAAGTATATCATCATGCCGCTGCAGGGCGGACAGACCGTGCCGCTGCAGAACCCGTACGCTTACGGCAACGCGTGGTTCGTCGACCGCCTCCAGTATGTCGACAACGCCAACCAGGAGCTCGACGCCATCAAGCGTCTCGACCTGCATCACGAGGCTGTAGCCGACAGCAAGTTCAAGACAGCGTTGGGCGACGCCGTAAAGCAGGAGGGCACAGCGTTCGTGCGTCTCGACAAGTACGAGCCTAACGAGCTGCGCTACACCGTGCAGTCGCCGAAGGGCGGCGTGGTCGTGTTCTCGGAGATTTACTATCCGGGCTGGACCGCTACGGTCGACGGCAAGGACGTAGAGGTGGGTCGCGTCAACTACGTGCTGCGCGCCATCAACGTGAAGCCGGGCAAGCACAACGTGGTGCTCACGTTCAAGCCGGCGTCGGTGAAGAACACCGAGACAGCGGCTTACGCAGCCTATCTGCTGCTGGCTCTCGCCATCATCGGCGGAGTGCTGTTTGAAGTTAAAAGAAAAAAAGAGTAAGAGGTGCTCAGTTGAAAATTGAAAATTGAGAGCTGAGAGTTGAAGGTTGAGAATTGAGAGTAGTTTCAGTTGAGAGTTGAGAGTTGAAAGTTGAGAGTTATGATATGTTCTATAGCTTATGCCTTCTTGAAGCTCTCAAAGTAATCATAACTCTCAACTTTCAACTCTCAACTCTCAACTGAATAAAAACAGATTGTAATGGAATTTCGCACGCCAGTCATCATAGACAAGTCGCCGTTCGCTATCGACCCATGCGAGCGCATGCTCTTCGTAGGCTCCTGCTTCGCCGACAACATCGGTAGCAGGTTCGTCGACGACAAGTTTCGCGCTACGGTCAATCCGTACGGCGTGATGTACAACCCGGCGAGCATTCTGCACACCGTAGAGCGCTACCTCGCAGCCGAGACTGCAGAGGTGGCGCGCACGGCGGTGTTCACGCTCGGCACCAACCGCGTGTACATACTCAACGAGACGGGCGAGATTGTGGACAACTGCCAGAAACGACCGCAGCGACTCTTCACCGAGCGCAGCCTCAGCGTAGACGAGTGCGCCGCCTATCTCCGAGAAGCCATCGCCCGGCTGCGCAACCGCCGACCGGACATGCGCGTCATACTCACCGTCAGCCCCATACGCTACGCCAAGTACGGCTTTCACGGCAGCGCCGTATCGAAAGCTACGCTGCTGCTGGCGGCAGACGAAGTGGCTCAGCAGACTGACGCCTGCGTCTACTTCCCGGCGTACGAGATAGTGTGCGACGAGCTTCGCGACTATCGCTTCTACGCCCCCGACATGCTGCACCCGTCGCAGCAGGCTGTCGACTATATCTGGGAACGCTTCGCCGACACGTTCTTCAGCAGCAAGACCAAGGCGTTCATGAGCGAGTGGCTGCCCATAAAAGCCGCGCTCAACCACCGCCCGTTCAACCCCGACTCGGCAGAACACCGCGCCTTCATTGAAAAGACACAGCAGAGAGTGGCTACCCTGAAGGCACACTACCCCGAATTAGAGATTTAAGATGGCTTCCCTAAAGGCACACTACCCCCAATTATAGATATAAAGAAAAGAGAGTTATAAAAACAAAAGCCTATGAATTTTCGCAAAGAACACACTATCTACTCTGCCATTTGGGCTATGCTCTACGCTTCGCCCGTGATAAACATCTACACGCGAATGGCAGGCAACCCCCGCATCACCTTCTCGTGGACCGAGATACTGCACGCATGGGAGTACACAAGTACATGGCTCGTGATGTTCGCTATACACAACTTCCTCTTGCTGCCCTTGCTGCTCAGGAAGCGCAAGACCGGTACATACTTGTGTCTGTCGTTCTTAATACTGCTGACGGGCATGTTCATCACCTACCTCAACCGACCGATGCACAAGAACCGGTACAAGACACGCATGGAGGCGGAGTGGAAAGCCGACTCGCTGGCTTACGAGCGCGTGGCGGCTGTGCGGCTTGGCGACGGACGCTATTGTAGTCCGCAGAACCCGATGCGCCGCAAGCCGCTTGACTATCAGCCTATCGACCCGCTGCCTATGCTTGGACCGGGCGAGCTGGTGGCTTTCTTCGGCGGACTGCTGCTTATGGGCATGAATCTCGGCGTGAAGCTCTACTTCATGTCGCAGCGCGACCGCGAGCGCCAGAAGATTATCGACCAGCGCAACCTCGAACAGCAGATGGAGTATCTGAAGTATCAGGTTAACCCCCACTTCTTCATGAATACGCTCAACAACATTCATGCCCTCGTAGACATCGACCCCGAACGTGCCAAGACTACCATCGTCGAACTGTCGAAGATGATGCGCCACATTCTGTACGAAGGCAGCAAGAAGCTCATTCCGCTGACGCGCGAGGTGGAGTTTCTCAACCTCTACGTTCAGCTCATGCGCCTCAGATACACCAGAAAGGTGCACATCAACGTGGATGTTCCGCCGCAGTTGCCCGAACTGAAGCTGCCTCCGCTGATGCTGATCATCTTTGTGGAGAACGCATTCAAGCACGGCATAAGCTACCGCGAGGAGTCGTTCATCGACATCAAACTTCGCGTGGAGAACAAGCGACTTCTCTTCAGCTGCTGCAACAGCAAACCCACGCAGGTGCAACGCACGAACAAGAAAGGCGGCATGGGTCTGCAGAACGTGCGCCAACGTCTCGAACTGCTCTACGACGACGACTACACGCTCGACATCAGCGACGGCGAAAAGACGTACGAAGTGAAGCTCGACATACCGATGCAGACGCGCCTGCCAGACGCAGAAGCCGAAACAGCGGATGTATCGAAAGCATAAAGCGCAGCAGAGATAACGAACAAGATTAAGAACAGCCCCAACAAATAGGACAACCGCCCCAGAATAGATAAAAACAGCCACAACTCATAAAATCCAAACACTATGATAAAGACTCTTATCATCGACGACGAGCCGTTGGCACTCCAGCAACTTGCAGTCTACGTGTCGAAGGTTCCGTTCCTTACGCTCGTGGGCGAGTGTCAAAGTGCTCTCGAAGCGCGCGACATCATCAACAACGAACGCGTTGACGTCATCTTCATCGACATCAACATGCCCGACCTTAACGGCATGGACTTTGTGCGCTCGCTCGTGGCACCGCCGCTTGTGGTCTTTACCACAGCCTATTCGGAGTATGCTATCGACGGATTCAAGGTTGACGCCGTAGACTATCTGCTAAAACCGTTCAGTCTGGACGACTTCCGTCGTGCCGCTCTGCGCGTAAAGGAACGCTATGAGCACAACAATGCGCCGCTGACTCTCACCGCAGAGCCTGAGCCTGAGCAGACAGACGAGAACATCTTCCTGAAGACGGAGCATAAGGTGGTGCGCGTAAAGATTGCCGACATACGCTACATCGAGGGCATGTCGGAGTATCTGAAGGTACATGTAGACGGACAGTCGCGCCCCATCATCATGCTTCTTGCTATGAAACGCATGGAGGAGCGTCTGCCGTCCAACTTCCTGCGTATTCATCGCTCGTACATCGTGAACATGAATCATGTGCAGGAGGTGACAAAGAACCGCATCGTGATGGATACTGACACGTATCTGCCAATCGGAGATATGTATAAGGATGCGCTGAGCGAATACTTGGCAGACAAGTATTTGGGAAGGTAGAACGAATTTTCAATTCGTTCAGTTGAGAATTGAGAATTTAGAGTTGAGAATTATGATTACTCTTAGAAGTTATAAATGGCGAGCAAAACTCAAACAACAAAGCATATCATAACTCTCAACTCTCAACTTTCAATTATAAACAAAAAAAACGGGACTAAAGATAGTCCCGTACTTTTATAACCTTTTCTCACGAAAAAACTATTAATCAACAACAAAATTCATTCGTTTGTGACTCCACCACTGTGGACATACTCTAATACTTGTAGTCTTTTGCTTAAATAACATTGCTTAATGTGTGTATGAAACGTAATCTGATGTATGTGTGTAAACTTTAAATTTCTTCTAAATAACTCTCTAACTTATTAACTCTCTAACAATTACTACTTGTAATACTAAACTATTCTTCCTTTTTACGCTTGCAAAGTTATTCAACAAACCAGAAACCCACAAATTTATTCAACAAACGCCCCCATTCGTTCAATAAACCCAAGCATGCGTTGATGAACGGGCACAAAAAAACGGGGAATCACGCTCGTTTTGACCGTAAAACCATCAAAACAAAGCGGCGATTCCCCGTATTGGTTTCTAACTAAAAGCTATGTATATCTTTAGCTTTCGTTCTATAAGTCGTGAGCCTGAGTCGTCGTCACCCGTACGGAATCTGATCGGACACCGAACGCGATCCGATCGGACACCGAACGCAATCTTATCGGACGGCGAACGCGATCCGGTCGGACGGCGAACGCAACCGGTCGGTTTACTCCTTATTGCTGCCGAAAATGCGCAGCAGATAGAGGAAGAGGTTGATGAAGTCGAGATACAAGCTCAACGCACCAAGCAGAGCGAGCTTCTGCATGTGTTCGCCTGCGTCGGGCGCAAGCTGGCACATCTGCTTTATCTTCTGCGTATCGTAAGCGGTGAGACCCACGAAGATGAGCACGCCTACGTAGCTCAGGATGAGGTCGAAGCCGCTGCTGCGCACGAACATGTTAACCACGGTGGCGATGATGAGTCCGAGAAGCGCCATGAAGAGCAGCTTGCCCATAGACGTGAGGTCGGTCTTGGTGGTGTAGCCCACGAGCGCCATTACGCCGAACGTACCGGCTGTGATGAGGAATGTCTTGACGATGGCTGTCATGCTGAACGCAAGGAAGATGACAGAGAGCGTAGCGCCGTTCACCACCGAGTAGAGCACGAACAGAAGCGTAGCCGTAGAGAGCGACAGACGGTTGATGGCGCCGCTGACAGAGAACACGAGCACAAGCTCGGCGATGATGAGTCCCCAGAACAATGCCTTGTTGCCGAGGATAGCCATAATGAGCGACGGAGTAGACGCAACGCCGTATGCGGTGATGCCGGTGATGGCGAGGGCGAGGGTCATCCATACAAACACTTTGCGCATGAGCGCAGGGAAAGCAGACGACATAGAGAAGTCGCTGCCACGAAGCGAATCGGTATCTAACCAGTTTTGTTGTTTCATAATTTTCTGTTTTTAAATTGTTTGTATTCTTTGTTTGTAGGGCGGAGGCCGGAGACCTCCGCTACTATACATTATATTATATGCAGGAAGCGCAGGATATCGTTCAGGTTCGCCACTACCATGAGCAGCAACAGAACGCCAATGCCGATATACTCGGCGTATATCATGAAGTTCTCAGACGGCTTGCGGCGAGCTATCATCTCGTAGAGCAGGAAGAGTACATGTCCGCCGTCGAGCGCCGGGATAGGCAGAATGTTCATGAAGGCGAGGATGATGCTCAGGAAGGCGGTCATAAGCCAGAACGAGTGCCAGTCCCACTGCGACGGGAACAGACTGCCGATGGCTCCGAAGCCGCCGAGCGACTTGGCGCCTTCAGACGAGAAGAGATACTTCATGTCGCCTACGTAACCCGAGAGCACCTTGCAGCCGTACTTGACGCCAGCGGGGAACGACTCGAGGAAGCCGTAGTCGATGTGTGTCACCTTATACTTGGGCTGCTGCGGCATATAGCCGAGCACAAGGCGCATCGGCTTGCCCTTGGCGAACGGCGAGAAACCGCCTGCCGACACGGCATCGAACTGGCCCTTGAGCGTGAGTGTGTCGAGCTTGCCGTTCACCTGACGCTCTACGTTGACAACAGCGGCGAGCGCCTTCACGGTGTCGGCGTGAGTCTGTGCGCAGGTGAACATATCGGTGCTGCGACCCACCTCGTATGTGAACTGAGAGAACGAGCTGACGGGCTTGCCGTTGAGCGAGAGGATGCGGTCGGCTTTCTGCAGCCCCATGCGCTTGGCAGCCGAGTTGGGCGTTACGCTGTCAACTACAGCCGGCACATAACCTACGACGAACGGCGGCACATTCTTCAACATGCCGAGCAGGTCGAGGTCGCCCGGCGTGTTGACGATCACCTTCTTGCCGTCGCGCAGCACGTAAACCTCCGTAGCGTTAGCCAGACCGCGATACATGTCAGCCTTGGCGTCCTTGAACTCGCCGAGGTTGGTGCCGAGCAAGATGTCGTGATCATGGAATCCGAGCGCCTTAGCCTCCTTGTTGAACTCCATTCCGAGCGTCATATCCTTCGGGCTGACGTAGTCCTCGCCCCATGTGAAGAGGCACATGGCGTAGATGAAAAGCGCCAAAAGGAAGTTGACAAGCACGCCGCCTATCATGATAAACAGTCGCTGCCATGCAGGTTTAGAGCGGAACTCGTATGCCTTGGCAGGCTCTTTCATCTGCTCGGTGTCCATCGATTCGTCAATCATACCCGATATCTTGCAGTAGCCGCCGAGCGGAAGCCAACCGATGCCGTACGTAGTGTCGCTGTTCTTCGGCTTGAACTTGAACAGACTGAACCAAGGGTCGAAGAAGAGGTAGAACTTCTCGACGCGCACTCCGAAGAGCTTCGAGAAGAAGAAGTGTCCGCCCTCGTGCAGGAGCACGAGAAGCGAGATAGCCAGCATGAACTGGAGTGTCTTTATAAGAAAAATTTCCATTTAAGAGTTTTGAGTTTTGAGTTTTGAATTTTGAGTTGTGCGCTTCGCGCATTTTGAATTTATGAATTTTGAGTTGAGAGTTGTGAATTCCAAATTGAATAATTCCTCATCGGCGCAGCCGACAATTCAAAACTCAAAATTCAACATTCAACATTCAACATTAAAGCATGCTTGCCGCAATTCGTCTTGCCTCAGCGTCAGAAGCGATATAGTCGTCGTAAGTAGGCTGGGCGACGAACGTAGCGCGCTGCATGGTAGCCTCGATGATGTCTGCCATCTGCAGGAATCCGCAGCGGTCGTGGCGGAACGCCTCGTTGACAACCTCGTTGGCTGCGTTCACTACGCACGGCACATTGCCGCCGCGACGTATCGACTCGTAAGCCATGGCGAGACAACGGAACTTCTCCATGTCGGGCTCGAAGAACTCGAGCGGCTGACGGAACAAGTCGAGACGGTCGCCGTTAAGCGGCAGACGCTCGGGGAACGAGAAGGCGTACTGTATAGGCAGGCGCATATCGGGCACACCGAGCTGCGCTTTCACGCCGCCGTCGCGGAACTGCACCGCACTGTGCACTATCGACTGCGGATGTACCAGCACCTGAATCTTCTCAGACTCAACGCCGAAGAGCCACTTCGCCTCGATAACCTCGAAGCCCTTGTTCATCATAGACGCAGAGTCGATCGTAATCTTCGCTCCCATCTCCCATGTCGGGTGGCGCAAAGCGTCGGCAGCCTTCACATCGCGCATCTCATCGAGCGTGAACTTGCGGAACGGACCGCCCGAAGCGGTGAGCAGAATCTTCTCTATCTCGTTGTCGCTTTCGCCAACAAGACTCTGGAAGATGGCAGAGTGCTCGCTGTCTACGGGCAGGATGTTCACGTGGTACTCCGCAGCAAGTCGGCAGATGAGGTCGCCGGCTACGACAAGTGTCTCCTTGTTGGCGAGGCATATCGTCTTGCGTGCCTTGATGGCGTGGATAGTTGGCGAGAGTCCGGCGAAACCCACCATAGCCGTGAGCACCATGTCGATAGGCTGCGCCTCTACAATCTCATCGATAGCCTTCGCTCCGGCATACACCTTGATGTCGGGAAGGTCGGCAAGCAGCAGCTTCAGCGACTCGTAGTGCGCTTCGTTCGCAATGACGACTGCAGCCGGGCGGAACTTGCGCGCCTGCTCGGCAAGCATCTCATAGCGGTTGTTAGCCGTGAGGCAGTAGACCTCGTAGCGGTCGCTATGCTGTTCTATCACGTCGAGTGCCTGGGTTCCGATAGAACCGGTGGAACCGAGGATACATATTTGTTTCATTGTGGTCTGATTTTTATATTGCTTGATTTTGTTGGAGAGCTAAGAGGACTATGTTGGCTAGGTAAACTAGGCAAACTAGATAAACTAGAAAACCTAGATAAACTAGGAAACCTAGAAAAGCCAGAAAAGCAAGCCCTTTACAGCTCTGTCAATCCCTCAGGCAGATCCATAGTTATGGTGAGGTTCTCAGCGTCCACCTCCACGATGAACTCGTCGGAGGCAGGTATGAGCAACTCGTTGCCGTCGGTAGTGAGCAGACAGAAAAGTGTGTTGATGGTAGAATCGTCAACCGATTCAATCTCACCGACAACAGCGCCCGATCGGTCGTCAACAACCTTGAAGCCGACGATGGCAGCCCAAGATAGCTGGTCGGCATCTGTGTCGACATGCTCACGCGGGAAGTAGACATCGCAGCCGGTAAGCTCGCGAACACGCTCCTGCGAGTCGATGTCGGCAAAGCGTACAAGCGCTGTCTCGTCGTTCTTGAAGCGGTATTCGTCGAAGAAGAATGGCACGAGTATGCCGTCAATCTCAAGAATGAGGTAGTCGGCGTCTACACGGTCGAAGATATCGTCGTCGAAGTGGAACGACACCTCGCCGTCTACGCCGTGCGGCTTGCCTATCTTACCTATTTTATATACTGATTCTTTCTTTATCATTTTTGTTAGTTAACAAGGAAACCAGGTGACTAAAAGAATAGGAGACTATGAAGATAGTTTACAAGGAAACAAGTTTACAAAGAAACAAGTTCACAAGGAAATGTGTTGCCTTACTCTCTTCTAATCTTTGCTCCCAGAGCGTTGAGTCGGGCTTCTATGTCCTCATATCCGCGGTCTATCTGTGCGATGTTGTCAATGCGACTTGTGCCCTTTGCGCCGAGTGCGGCGATGAGCAGAGCGATTCCGGCACGGATATCAGGGCTCGACATGCGGCCTGCACGCAACTGAATATTGCGGTCGTGACCTACAATTACGCAGCGGTGCGGGTCGCAGAGTATAATCTGTGCGCCCATATCTATGAGCTTGTCGACGAAGAAGAGTCGACTCTCGAACATCTTCTGGTGAACAAGTACCGATCCGCGCGCTTGAGTTGCAACCACGATGAGCACCGAAAGCAAGTCTGGCGTGAGTCCGGGCCACGGCGCATCGGCAAGAGTCATGATAGAGCCGTCGAGAAACGAGTCGACAACATAGTGCGGCTGGTGCGGAATGTAGAGATCGTCGCCGTCTACGTCAATCTTCACGCCGAGCCGGTGGAAGGCGTCTGGAATAACGCCGAGCTGAGCCACGGCACAGTCCTTTATGCGTATGCCGTTGCCCACCATTGCCGCCATACCGATGAACGATCCCACCTCAATCATGTCGGGCAGTATGCGGTGTTCGGTGCCGTGCAGCTCGCTTACGCCGTCGATGTACAAGAGGTTGGAGGCGATGCCCGTAATCTTGGCGCCCATAGCGTTGAGCATCGTGCAGAGTTGCTGTATATAAGGCTCGCAGGCGGCGTTGTATATCGTTGTCTTGCCCTCTGCGAGAACGGCAGCCATGATGATGTTGGCAGTGCCAGTCACGGATGCCTCGTCGAGAAGCATGTATGTGCCGTGCAGTTTCTCCGCTTCTATATTATATACGTGGCGCTCGTCGTCTGCATTGAACGCCGCACCGAGGTTCTTGAAGCCGAGGAAGTGGGTGTCGAGACGTCGACGTCCTATCTTGTCGCCGCCCGGTTCAGCCACTACAGCCTTGCCAAAGCGTCCGAGCAGCGGACCCATCATAAGCACACTGCCGCGAAGCGCCGAGCACTTGCGTACGTATTCGTCGCTGGCGAGGAAGTCGAGGTCGAGTTCGTCTGCCTGGAACGTAAAGTCGCCCTTGCCGTTGCGCGTCACTTTCACGCCCATGTCCTGCAACAAGCGTATGAGGTTGTTGACATCGAGGATGTCGGGGATGTTGGTTATTCTGACAGGGTCGGACGTGAGCAGCACAGCGGCTATCACTTCGAGAGCCTCGTTCTTGGCTCCTTGCGGCGTGATGGTGCCCTGTAGCTGGTGTCCGCCTTCAATTATAAACGATTCCATAAGCGTTGTGGTTTATGTTCTACGACGTTGTGTGGTATATATCTACAACGTTGCGGATTTATTTTCTACGACGTTGTCTTCTCTCGTAATTGCGTGTCGGTGTCTCTGTGCGGTCGAACTTGAACGTTTCGAGGTCGAGCTGAATCTTGCCGTCGGTATAGTCGGCGAGGTCTGACGCTACCTTCTCGTCGTCGCTCGATCCGTGTCCCCAAAGCACGAGGTCGCGCTTCATCTGGTTAGCAGCGAGGCGTGTAAGCTCGGTGCGTTCGGCTCCATTGGGCAGGTTCTTCAGCAGTTCGAACACCTCGAACATCATGTTGCCGTAATGGCGCACGGGTATGCGCTTCATCGGGTAGCGCATTGGTGCGGGCTTCTGCAGCATCTTCTGCGCTTCGGTGATATCGCACGGATAGTCGATGTCAAGTTGGAAGCCGCTCATCAGTGCGAGATGGTCCCAGAGTTTCTGCCGGTAGTCCTTGTTCTCGTAGGTGTGCGGCATCATGCGCTCCATGACTGCTATTATGGTGTTGGCACAACGCTGGCGCTCGGCGCGACTTTTCAGGCTGACACAGTAGTCGACCATCTGCTGCACCTCACGTCCGTATTCGGGGAGCACGAGGCGTTCGCGCTGTGTGTTGTAGTCTAAACCTTTTATCTTCATATCTTTCTTACAATAACTTCTTTGATTCTTTCGCCACGAAGTCCTTGAGGTAGAACGGCACGAAGTATGCCACGTCCTCGAACTTCTCCTGTGCGATGCGCTTCTCTGCGAGTGGATACATCCACTTAGCGAGCGGGTGTACGTTATTGATGAAGCGTGCGTTGGGATGGTTGATAACCTCCATGCACTTCTCGGCGCCGTTGCCGAAGAAGTAGACCGGTGCGCGGTCGAGGTATTCCTTGTAGGTGTCGGCGTCGACGATGTCTGCTTGTATGCCGCGCACTTCGCGCAAGGCGCGGTCGTAGACAGCCGAATACACTTCCATGCGGCGTGCGTCGAGCATGGGGCAGAGCAGTGCTCCCTCCTCCACTTCCTCGCGCAGCAACACTGGCACTGCCATCAGCTCGAGTGTAGGCACTGCTATGAGCTTCAGGTTCTGTCCGTAGCAGATGCCCTTTGCCATCGACGCTCCGATGCGCAGTCCGGTGTACGAACCGGGGCCGCTGCTCACGGCAACGGCGTCAAGTGGTATGGCATGGCTGTCGGCGAACGACATTGCCTCGTCTACATATACGCCGAGATTCACGGCGTGGTTGGGACCTTCAAAGTCTTCTTTGGAGAATATACACGCACCGTCCTGACTGACGGCAACTGAACACACGTTGGTGCTCGTATCAATACTCAATATACACGACATTCTATTTCGTTTTTTTCGCAGTCCGCCCTACCTAAACTCCGCAACAACTCATTGGCGGCACTTAGGTGCAGACTACACATTATATAATAGAATGCAAAAATACAATTTTTTATTCAATTTAGCCCATTAACAAAGCGTTAAAAAAAACAAGCAAACGTTTTTTTTCATATATGAAAAATATTACTTACATTTGCACATTTAAAATAACAAACAAGCATATATAAATAACAAACACGCAATATGATACTTTCAATGACCGGCTACGGCAAGTCTGTCGTAGTCTACAATGGTAAGAAAATCAATGTCGAGATAAAGTCGCTCAACAGTAAGGCGCTCGACCTCTCTACTCGCATCGCTCCGCTCTACAGAGAGAAGGAGATGGAGATTCGTCAGGCTATACAGACGAAGGTGATTCGCGGCAAGGTCGACTTCTCTATCTGGATTGAGAAGGACGCTACGACCGACGCCACGACTATCAACACAGCGCTTGCGAAGAACTACTGCGAACAGATTAAGAACGTGGCTGCGGAGTGCCAGATTCCGCTGCCGGGCGACTGGTTCCTCACGCTGCTGCGCATGCCTGATGTGATGTCGAAGGTGGAGATAGAGACGCTCTCCGACGAGGAGTGGACGGTGGCGCGCAAGGCTATCGACGAGGCTATCGATGCGCTCGTGGCGTTCCGCCAGCAGGAGGGTGCGGCGCTGCAGAAGAAGTTCGGCGAGAAGATTGACAACATAGAGGCTCTGCTGAAGAGCATTGAGCCGTACGAGAAGTCGCGCGTGGAGAAGATTCGCGCTCGCATCGTTGACGGACTGAGTTCCATCCCCGAGGTTGAGTACGACAAAAACCGCCTTGAGCAGGAGCTTATCTACTATATCGAGAAGCTCGACATCAGCGAGGAGAAGCAGCGCCTTGCCAACCACCTCAACTATTTCCGCGAGACTATGGCTGAGGAGGGCGGCCAGGGCAAGAAGCTCGGATTCATCGCGCAGGAGATGGGACGCGAGATAAACACTACCGGCTCGAAGAGCAACAACGCCGAGATGCAGAACATCGTGGTGAAGATGAAGGACGAACTGGAACAGATTAAGGAACAGGTACTGAACGCATTGTAAATTTTGAATTTTGAGTTTTGAATTTTGAATTGTCGGCTTCGCTGATTTTGAATTATTCATTTATGAATTAAGAATTCAAAACTCAAAATTCAAAACTCATTAATTCAAAATGCGCACAGCGCATAATTCAAAACTCAAAACTCAACATTCAACATTCAAGACATGGGTAAACTTATAATATTCTCCGCTCCGAGTGGCAGCGGAAAGAGCACAATCATCAATCGTCTGATGCAGCGCCCTGAGCTGCACCTCGCCTTCTCTATCTCTTGCACATCGCGTGCTCCGCGTGGCACAGAGCAGAACGGCGTAGAGTATTTCTTCATCACTCCCGAGGAGTTCCGCGAGCGCATCAGCCGCGACGAGTTTCTCGAGTACGAGGAGGTTTACGAGAACCGCTTCTACGGCACGCTGAAGCAGCAGGTGGAGACGCAGGCTGCGCGCGGCGAGAACGTGGTGTTCGACGTCGACGTGAAGGGCGGTTGCAACATCAAGCAGTATTACGGCGATCGCGCGCTGAGTCTGTTCATTCAGCCGCCATCGGTTGAGGAGCTGCGCCGCCGTCTTGTTGGTCGTGCGACAGACGCTCCTGAGGTGATAGAGCAGCGCATCGCACGCGCTGAGTTCGAGCTGTCGCAGGCTCAGAAGTTCGACCGCATCATCATCAACGACGACCTCGAAAAGGCTGTCGAAGAAACCTACGAGGCTATCCGCACATTCATCGAGGAATAACAACAGTAGCGGAGGTCTCCGGCCTCCACAGCAACCAAAATACACTAATCTACTTGGTGCTGCGGAGACCGGAGGACTCCGTTACTAATATATCTCCGCATCTATTATATAAGACCAAATGCAAAAGATAAAGACCGGAATATACGGCGGGTCGTTCAACCCCATACACAACGGGCACATCGCCATTGCGAAGCGTATGCTCGAGCTGGCGGGGTTGGACGAGATATGGCTCATCGTGTCGCCGCAGAACCCACTGAAGACGGTGGGTAGCCTGCTCGACGACCGCCTGCGTCTCGAGATGACGCAGCGGGCACTGGCACCCTACCCACAACTGACGGCGAGCGACTACGAGTTCCGCCTGCCGCGACCTTCGTATATGTGGAACACGCTGCAGCGACTCTCTGCCGACTATCCCGAGCGCGAGTTCACGCTGCTCATCGGCGCCGACAACTGGACGGTGTTCGACCGCTGGTATCACGCAGCCGACATCATTGCCCACTACCCCATCGCCATCTATCCGCGCACCGGGTCGCCTATCGACACCTCGACGCTGCCGCCTACGGTGCGTCTCTACGACACCGGCCTTTACGACATCAGCAGCACGGAGGTGAGAGAGAAGGCTGCGCACGGTGAGGACGTGGCGCAACTCGTGCCCACCGAGATTGTGGAGGACGTGAAACGTCACTACGGCTGTTGATTTTTGGCACACTTTTAAGTAGCGGAGGTCTCCGGCCTCCGCAGCAACCAAATAAACTAATCGACTTGGTGCTGCGGAGGCCGGAGACCTCCGCTACTGTTATGTCAGTTTATCACAAGCTGCTGGTCGCAATACGCGAGCACGGCAGGGCGGTGCGTGATGAATATCACGGTATGCTTTTCGCCTTCGAGGATGTTGCGCAGCAGGCGGCACTCCGTCTCGCTGTCGAGCGCCGACGTAGCCTCATCAAACACGAGCACGGCGCGGTTGCGCAGCAGCGCTCGCGCTATCGCTATGCGCTGCGCCTGACCTTCTGAAAGACCGCCGCCCTGCTCGCTGCAGCGCGTGTCGAGCCCGTTGGGAAGGTCGAAAACAAACTCGGCGCAACTCTTTCTGAGCACCTCACACATGCGTTCGTCCGTCGCCGTAGCGTCGCCCAGCAGCAAGTTGTCGCGTATGGTGCCGCTCAGAAGCGTGTTGCCCTGCGGCACATACACGAAGTTGCAGCGCATGAGCGGCGTCAGCTCCTGCTCGCCATCGGCGTCGTACATATATATATGTCCGCTCTGTGGGCGCATCAGCGCCAGAAGCATGCGCACAAGCGTTGTCTTTCCGGCGCCCGTCTCGCCGAGAATAGCCGTCGTAGAGCCAGGGCGGAAGTCGAACGAGAGGTTCTTTATGATGTCGCGCGTGCCGTCCTCGTAGCGATACGTTACGTTGTCGAGGCGAATGCCGCAGGAGTCGGCAAGTCGCACGGGGTCGCCTTCGGGTTCGCGCGGCTCCTCTTCGAGTTCCATCAGTCGTTCTGCGGCTGTGAACACCGACACGAAAGCCGGAACGAGCTTTGTCAGCGTGCGCGCCGGCGACTGTATGCGGTTCACAAGTTGCAAGAAGGCTGTCATGCCGCCGAATGTGAGCGTGCCAGCCTGCATGCGCACGGCAGCCCAAAGAAACGCCAACAGATAGCCGCAGGCGAAGCCGAAGTTGAGTACGAAGTTGGAGAAAACCGAGAACTTGGTGCGGTTGACGACGTTATTGCGCAGCTCCGACTGCGTTGCTTCGAGCCTTGCAATCATCGCATGCGTAGCCTCAAGCGTCTTCACCACCATGCGGTGCTGCACGGTCTCCTGCATCGACTCCTGCACACGACTGTCCGATTCACGCACACGGCGCGAGAGTTGTCGCATGCGGCGCATGTATACCTTGCTCACGAGCACGAATATCGGAATTATCACGACCAGTATCAGCGCCAGCGTGCTGTCCATCATGTACATGCAGGCGAAGGCTCCCACGAACATTAGTACGGTGGAGAGCGTGCTCGGCAGCGTCTCGGTGAGGAACGTCGTGACGTTAGCCACGTCAAGCTCCAAGCGGTTGAGCACGTCGCCCGAGTGGAAATGCTCGCGGCTGTGCCACTCCGACTGCAGTATGCGTTGCAGCGCAGCCTGCTGCATGCGGTTCTGCGCCCTCACGCCGAGTATGTTGCGCACCCACACGCCTGCGATATTCACCGCAAAGTTGAGCAGTATGAGCGCACCCATGAGCCCCACAGCCCAGTATATAGAGCCGCGGTCGGAGCCAGAAGCCACGTCGATGGCGTGCTTTATCGCCCACACCTGCGCCAGACTCAGCACCACATCAGCCACGCCAAGCAACGCGTTCAGCGTAGCCTGCAGCCGATTGCCGCGCCATGCCTGCCAGAGCCATCGCAGTATCTGCTTCACCATGTATTTGTCCGAGGTCTTTATCTTCATCAAAACTCAAAATTGCGACTTCGGTCGCAACAACTCAAAATTCAAAATTCAAAACTCAAAATTGCGTTAGCACACCGCTACCGCTTATCCACTCCCCACATCATCTTTTCTCTTAACGATGTGAAGTATTTTCTGCCGTTCGGCTTCACAATCATCGTCGAGAACGGCGCCTTCTGTATGCTCACCTTCGTGCCTTCGTGCATCGTATAGCTGCGTCCGTCCACAGCCACGAGGAAGTTGTGCGAGCGCGACTCCACCTGCAGCTCCACCTTACTGCTGTCTGATATCACCACCGGGCGCACGTTCAAGCTATGCGGAGCCACCGGCGTGAGGCAGAGCGTGCTGGTCTGCGGCACGATGATTGGTCCTCCGTTCGAAAGCGAGTAGGCAGTAGAGCCGGTAGGCGTGCAGACCACGAGTCCGTCCGCCTGGTACGTCACGAGGAACGAGCCGTCGACGCAGGTGTGTATGCTAATCATCGAAGCGTTGTCGCGCTTCAGCACAGCGATGTCGTTCAGTGCGTAGTGGCAGCCGTCGAAGTCCTCGCCGTGCGTCTGTATCTCTATTGCGGTGTGGCGCTCAATGGTATAGTCGCCGTTGATAATCGCAGCGAGAGCCGTCTCCACCTCGTCGGGCAGCACGTCGGCAAGAAAGCCCAGACGTCCCATGTTGATGCCCACAACCGGTATGTTCTTGCGCCCTATGCGCACCGCCGTCTTCAGAAACGTGCCGTCGCCGCCGATAGACACGGCGTAGTCGGCTTCAAACTTGTCGCCGTCGAACACCTCTACGCCCGAGAGGTCGAGAAGCTGGTCGCGACTGAGGAAGTCGCGAAACTTGCGGTCGAAGATTATACGCTCGTTGCGCGAACGCAGATAGTCGAGCGCACATGCTAAAGAGGTCGACTTGCGTAACTGATATGTATTGCCGAAAAAGGCGAAAGTGAGTTGCTTGTTTGTCATTGTTGCGTATATATTATACGTATATTAGTGTAATGTTATTTGTGCTAAATTACTGATTTTTTCATAAACTACAAAAACTATTGTTATTTTTTTTATAAATGGCCTAATTCGTTTTGTACTACCGCCGATTTACATTATCTTTGCATAAGATAGGCTGTATCTCAGCATAATATTCAAGCAAGCTTGATATTCTGCATTCGATTTGCACTATCTTTGTACACATAACTTAATACTTATGAGAGTACTCATCATAAACACAAGCGAGACAAACGGTGGTGCTGCGGTTGCAGCCAACCGTCTCATGGAAGCTCTGCAGAGAAACGGAGTTAAGGCGAAGATGTTGGTAGCCGAGAAGCAGACCAACCACGTCACCGTCTCTCAGATGCCTCATCATTGGCTATACAAATGGCATTTTCTGCGCGAACGCCTTTCTATCTTCCGCCATTTGTATTTCTCCAAGAACCATCTCTTTGAAATAGACACGGCAAACGCCGGATCGGACATCACAAGTCTGCCCGAGTTCCGCGAAGCCGACATCATTCATCTTAATTGGATCAACCAGGGAATGCTTTCGCTCGGCTCAATCCGCAAGATTGTGAAGAGCGGAAAGCCCATCGTGTGGACCATGCACGACCTCTGGCCTGCCACCGGCATCTGCCACTACGCACGCAGCTGCGGAGCCTTCCGCACCGTGTGCCACCACTGCAAGCTGCTGCCCGGCGGAGGCTCTACCAACGACCTCTCGCGCAAGATATGGAAGCGCAAGAAGGCGCTCTACCACGACAGCAATATCCACTTCGTAACGTGCAGCCGCTGGCTCGAAGCGCAGGCAAAGCAGAGCGCTCTGCTCTCGGGCGAGAAGGTTGTGTCTATTCCGAACACCATCGACACGCATATCTTCTGCCCGAAAGACCGTGCCGCAGCACGCTTGCAGATGGGACTGCCCGAAAAGGGCCGCATAGTGCTGTTCGTTTCGCAGAAGGTGACCAACGAACGCAAGGGCGCAGCCTACTTCATCGAGGCTATCAACCGCCTTGCCGACGCCAATCCTGAGTTCAAGGCAGAGACTGCCGTGGCAATACTCGGCGCAAGCGCTGACGAGATAGCCGAGCAGTTGCACATTCCGTCGTTCCCGTTGGGATATATCAGCAACGCACAACAGATAGCGAGCGTCTACAACGCAGCCGATGTGTATGTTCTGCCGTCGCTTGAGGACAATCTGCCGAACACAATCATGGAGTCGATGGCATGCGGCGTGCCGAGCGTGGGCTTCCGCGTGGGCGGCATACCTGAGATGATAGACCACAAGCGCAACGGATACGTCGCAAACTTCAAGGACGCAGCCGACCTCGCCGAAGGCATACGCTGGACTCTCTATGAAGCCGACCCTAAAGAGCTCACCGCTAACTGCCTGCATAAGGTGGCAATGAGCTATTCGCAGCAGTCGGTTGCGATGAAATACATTGAGGTTTACAACGAAATGATAGCCATGAAGAGATACATCATCTAAGGCTTCACCCTAACCGAATATCCATTATACCATAGAACACAAATAATTAAGAAAGAAAAAAAAAGTTATGATAAAATTCACGATAATAACCTGCACCTACAACGCTGCCGACGTCATAAAGCCGACGCTCGACAGCATACTCAATCAGACGTGGGGGCAGATAGAACACCTGATAATAGATGGTGCGTCGAAGGACGACACCGTGAAGGTGGCGGAGGCTTACCGACAACGTAGTCTGGAGGAGGAGACCGAACACGACGTGCGCATCATCTCTGAGCCCGACCGCGGACTCTACGACGCCATGAACAAGGGACTGCGTCTCGCTACGGGCGACTACGTGGTGTTCCTCAACGCCGGCGATTCGCTGCCCAATGACGATACGCTTGAGAAGATATCTAATGATGTCAACGAACGATCGGACGGAAAACTGCCTGCCGTGCTCTACGGCGACACGGACATCGTTGACGAAAAGGGTATTGTGCTGCATCCGCGCCGACTTGCTCCGCCCGACAAACTCAACTGGCGCTCGTTCCGTCACGGCATGTTGGTGTGCCACCAGGCGTTCTACGCCCGCACAGACATAGCCCGTGCCGAGCCGTACGACTTGCGCTACCGCTTCTCTGCCGACGTCGACTGGTGCATACGCATCATGAAGCGTGCCGAGCGCGAGCATCTGCAGCTCCTGCGCCTGCCGGAAGTGGTTGCCGACTACCTCGATGGCGGCATGACCAACAAGAACCACCGCGCTTCGCTCTTCGAGCGTTTCCGCATCATGCGACGCCATTACGGACTCTTCTCTACGCTTGCCATGCACGCATGGTTCGTGGCGAGAGCCGTGCTGAAGAAATAGCACGGCTGAGTCTGCCTGACTGATACAGATGTAGAAGAAACGACTAATAATGCAGAAGAAATGGCAGATAACAAGATACAATAAACAGCGTTTTTCTACGTTATATTTACGTAGAATATCTAAGGACATCACGTAACAACAACGAAAGAACAAACCACATCTATCTAATAAAAAAACAATAGCATGAACAATACGAACAATAACTACTGCGTGATTCTTGCCGGCGGCAAGGGACGCCGACTGTGGCCCTGCAGCCGCGAGAGCAAACCGAAGCAGTTCATCGACTTCTTCGGCAGCGGACGCACTCAGCTTCAGCAAACATACGACCGCTTCAAGGAGATTGTGCCGGTAGAGAACATATATGTGAACACCAACGACGCGTATATCGACCTCGTGCTTGAGCAGTTGCCCGACCTTGCGCCCGACCATCTGCTCGCAGAGCCTATACATCGCGGCACGGCGCCGAGCGTAGCATGGTGCGCGCATCGCATCATAGCGCACAACCCCGACGCCAACATCGTCATCGCGCCCTCCGACCAGACCATCATCGGCGAGGAGGCGTTCGCCGAGTGCATAAGCCGCGGATTCGACTTCGTGGCGAACAATCGGTTTATGCTCACGCTCGGCTTGAAGCCTACGCGACCAGAGCCGGGCTACGGATATATACAGATGGGCGACAAGGTGGAGGACGGCGTGTACAAGGTGCAGTCGTTCACCGAGAAGCCTGAGCGCGACTTCGCGAAGATATTCGTCGACAGCGGCGAGTTCTACTGGAACACGGGCATCTTCCTTGCCAACGCAAAGTGCATGCTGCATTGTTTCGAGCAGCTGCTGCCGCCCGTTCTGCGCCAGTACGACGAGATGCACGCCGACGAGGAGTTCGACTACGAGGAGGAGAACCGCTACATTCACGAGAACTTTCCGTCGTATCCGAACATATCCATCGACTACGGAATACTCGAAAAGTCGGAACAGGTCTGCATGATGAAGTGCAACTTCGGCTGGGCTGACCTCGGAACGTGGCACAGCATATACGAGGCGATGCACAAGGGCGAGGGCGACAACGTCGTTATAGACAGCGAAGTGATGCTCGACGACGCGCACAACAACGTCATCAAGTTGCCGAAAGACCGCATTGCCGTCATTTCGGGTCTCGACGGATTCATCGTTGCCGAAGAGAAGAACGTGCTGCTCATCTGCCGGAAGGAAGACTCGTCGAGCAACATAAGACGACTCGTTAACGAGATACAAATGAAGAAAGGCGAGGAGTTTATCTAAACTCCTCCTTTTTTTTATATAGTTATACGCATTGTCCTTATAACTATCCGCATTATTTTTATAAATATCCACCTGAAACCATCTACTTATAAACATATCAAAAAACCAACAAACATCATGAACACCAACAAGAGTATTCTCTCGCTCGCACTCGCCGTGCTTCTTGCGCTGCCGCTCTCAGTAAGCGCGCGTGTGCCGAAACGCATTTACCTCGAAAAGACGCGCGTGGCGTGTGTCGGCAACAGCATCACATACGGCATGACTCTCGCCGACCCTGCTACCGAGTCGTATCCGGCGCAGTTGCAGCAGATGCTTGGCGACGGATATGAGGTGGGCAACTTCGGAAAGTCGGGCGCCACGCTGCTGCGCCACGGCCATCGCCCGTACGTAGAGCAGGCGGAATGGGCGAAGGCGAAGGCTTTCAAGGGCGACATCGCCGTCATCCACCTCGGAGTGAACGACACCGACCCGCGCAACTGGCCATTCTATCGCGACGAGTTCGTGAGCGACTACCTGGCTCTTATCGACACTCTGCGCCAGCAGAACCCGAAGTGTCGTGTGCTCGTGGCGCTGCTCTCGCCCATCACCCACAATCATCCGCGCTTCGAGAGCGGCACGCAGCAGTGGCACGAGGAGATTCAGGAGGCTATAAAGACCGTGACTCGCGTGGGAAAGGCTCAGCTCATCGACTTCCACAAGCCGCTCTATGCTTATCCGCAGCTGCTGCCCGACGCCGTGCATCCTAACAAGGAGGGTGCCACGATGCTCGCATGCACGGTGTGCGCTGCCATCCTCGGCAACTACGGCGGACTGCAGATGCCCATGACCTACTCGGACAACATGGTGCTGCAGCGCGACCGCGAACTTACCATACACGGCACAGCCAACTCTGGCGAGAGAGTGACCGTGAGCATCACTCGCCCCGATGCCGCCAAGGGCAAATCGGCGAACGGCGCTAAGCACAAGAAAGGCAAGCAGCCGATGCGTGTGCGCGCGCTGAAGACCGAGGTGCAGACGGCTACGGCGAAGGCAGACATGAACGGCTACTGGCAGGTTACGCTGCGCCCGCAGCGCGCCGAGAACGGACTTACGCTCACCGTTAGCACCGACGAGAAAGAACTCAGATATAATAATGTGGCGTTCGGCGAGGTTTGGCTCTGCTCTGGTCAGTCGAACATGGAGTTCATGCTGCACGAAGCGGCTACAGCCAAGCGCGATATACCGAAGGCGAAGAACCCCGACATACGCTTCTTCGACATGAAGGCGTGCTGGCGCACCAACCCCGTTGAGTGGAACGCTGCGGCGCTCGACTCGGTGAATCATCTGAAATACTTCAAGCCTACAGCGTGGACCGTCTGCTCGCCCGAGACGGCGAAGGACTTCTCGGCGATAGCCTACTACTTCGGCGCGATGCTGCAGGACAGTCTGCAGTGTGCCGTGGGGCTTATCTGCAACGCCGTGGGCGGTTCGCCTACAGAGGCGTGGGTGAGCCGTGAGGATCTCGACGCGCAGCTGCCGCAGATTCTGCGCAACTGGCAGAACAACGACTTTGTGCAGCCGTGGGTGCGCGAGCGTGCCGCCCAGAACACAAAGCTGGCTACGAACGCCGCCGCTCAGCGCCACCCCTATCAGCCGTGCTACCTCTACGAGTCGGCGATAGAGCCGCTCGAACAGTTCCCCATCAAAGGCGTGCTGTGGTATCAGGGCGAGTCGAACGCGCAGAACTTCACCACGCACGAGCGTCTGTTCAAGATGCTCGTCGAAGGATGGCGCCGCAACTGGAACGACGCCGAGATGCCGTTCTACTTCGTGCAGCTCTCGAGCCTCAACCGCCCAGGCTGGCAGTGGTTCCGCGACAGTCAGCGCCGCCTGCAGAGCGAACTGCCGAACGTGGCAATGGCTGTCTCGTCGGACAAGGGCGACTCGCTCAACGTGCATCCTACGAGCAAGCAGCCCATCGGTGAGCGTCTGGCGCGCATCGCCCTGCACAACCTCTACGACTTCAGCAATGTGGTGCCGAGCGGACCTGCCATTAAGGAGGCTTCGGTCGTAGGCGACGGCATAGTGCGCCTCACGTTCGACTACGCCGACGGGCTTTCTACCGCCGACGGCAAGCATCCATTGACGTTCGAAATAGCCGAAGAAGAAGGACTCTACAAGCCTGCCGAGGCTCGCATCGAGGGCAACACGGTGGTAGTGATGGCGGCGGGCGTGGCTCATCCGCGCTTCGTGCGCTACGGATGGCAACCGTTCACACGCGCCAACCTCGTGAACGGCGCGAAGCTGCCGGCGTCTACGTTCCGCGTAGAAATCAAGTAACTTTTAGAGGGTGTGTCAAAACTCATAAATAGCACGCCCCGAAGGGGCAGAAGCACATAGCCCAGGGCAGCGCCCTGGGTAAAAGGAACCCACACGCCCC
>ERZ780090.248-NODE-248-length-23787-cov-9.90667_pt1 | contig 23787 bp, 19 predicted proteins | sample MGYA00433086_ERZ780090 | MGnify/ENA primary metagenome ERZ780090 (study PRJEB29588, sample SAMEA1972002) | human gut metagenome | biome: human gut; feature: human-associated habitat; material: faeces | place: Denmark | collected 2008/2010 ...
AATATATAGGCATCCTGCTCCTCTCCATCTGGTGCCATAACTCCTTCAATGTAACTATAATTTATTGGATAATACATATCCTTATGTTCAGGATGATAACTTCCTAATGGTCTATCGACTGTGACAGTTACTGTTGTACCAATTATTACATTATCAGCACTTTTGTCAGCATGCAACACAAACCTTTGATTAGGATATCCAAATTCCTCAATCAGCTCGCCCTCTTCAAATTCAAATTTCTTATATAATTTTCTAGGTACAATTCCTTTAACATCATTTTCTCTAAATGTAGACACAGTTATATCTTTATCTCTGTCAAGCTTATCCAGTGCCTCTCTTAAAAGAAGCGAAGCAATTCCCCTTTTTCTATAAGCTAGATCAACAGCCAAACAACATATCATATTACACTTCCTTGAATATTAAAGTACGCCAACAATATCTTGTTTGTTCTTCACGCACAAAGCACGTTTATCATTCATGAATTTCAATACTATTATTTTGTGTTCATCTATACTCTGCTCTGTCTCTAATCCTGGAAAATTCCAACTTACTTTTTTCACTAATCGCATCCATGAATCAATATCTGATGTTCTGCCAAATTCTACATTCATATTTTCTATCATTGACTATCTCCTCAAATCTGCTTTGAAACAAAATGTACAATCTCTTTCCCCGGCTCAAGAATATATGGTATCAACTCGAAAGGATATACCTTAGTACCCTTCTTTAAATCTTCTAATGAAACCCAGCAGAAATCCAAATCAATTCTCTCATTATCCAGCTCATCATATCCATGAAACACTCCATCTAATGGAATATTATCATCGACCAGATGCACATTATAATATAAGCATATCTGATGACAGGGTCTTTTCCCCCATGGAAAATAAATTTCTCCGATTGCTAACAGATTATCTACCTCTATCTTAGCATGAAGTTCTTCTTCAAATTCCCGTTTAAGAGTTTCCATACTTGTCTCCATAGCCGCAACATGTCCGCCAATAATGGCATAATCATCATTCTTAGGACGCTGTAACAAGATTTTACCATTATGTTTCAATATACCGCCAACTCTGTATGAAAATACAAAATCATCATTTTTAAATAAAATATCCACTTAACCACCTCCAACCTGTTCATAAAACTTGTAGTAAAAATATATTTATAAGATCATAAATCTCCTGGTGCAAATGTATCTTTCTCACATATAAGGTAAATGTCTTTATTCATTTTCCCCTCAAAATATTGCTTCAAATTCATATTGGAATTCCACTTGTCCTGCGGATAAAAGCCATACCTTTTCTTTACGTCATTCATCCTATTTTCTATATCAAGAACTCCTTCCGCTCCTGCCAAGCAATCGCACAATTGAATTAACCGGTCATATTCATCATATATGGTCTTTGCTAATTCATTTTTTATAATTGTCAATTCTTCATTTGTAACATCAAATTTTCCGATGTATTCATCTATCGTATGATTATTAAAAGAATGGGTTAAACATATCTTTGCTACTTCATCATATCCCAATGATTTCATATATACGTATCCATCATAAACATGTCCAAGATGTCTTACACCAAATTTTCTTCCTATATCATGTAGTAAACCTAATATATATGCTTTCTCAACATCCATATCACCACATGCACTTGCTATTTTTTCTGCACAGTGTGCTGCTGTTAAACAATGTTTTCCCCAAGGTCCCGGATTAAATAATAACCCATCACAAATTAACTTCAGTGCTTCTTCTCTTGTTGGCAACATAGCTTGTACCTTCTTCCTTTTTTATTTACCTTTTCAAAACTGATAACTCCATTACTCTCCCCACAAATAGAGCCAAACCAGAGCCATTTGATAAAACAAATGCCGGAAACCCGCATAAATACAGGCTTTCGGCATTTTTGTCCGTTACTCAAACTCGCAAAGTTTGGTTTGATTCTAGTTATTTTAATGCAGTTATCTATACTATTTCGTATTGATAATATGTATCTTTTCCACTCACTATTTTTCGTTTCACACATTTTTAGTACCAATCCAGTACCATTGCTATATTGTCATTATTGTGTGTAGTTCTGGTGGCTTGCAGGTTCGTTTACTATTCAGAGAATAATAATCTGATAGCTTGCAAGTCCACCTATGGAAATTATAATCTCCAGACGATGTTTCTACAACTAGAAATTTTGTGGTACTAATGGGCAGTACCACAAAATTTCTATGTACTGAATAAAATCGATTGCCATTGCAAGATTTCTCTTAACTTGTCTGCTCAGGTATACTTTACTTTCTGCTACAATCGTCAGTAAAAATCTGATAAATCATGCCTTTTGCTAAATTACTATTTGTTTCTATTGTTATTTATATAAACTTCACTTATATTTTAGTCGTTCTCTTAAAAATGGCTTGATAGAATATGCTATCAAACCTCTTATCTTTCTATGCTGCTGTTCTGTAATCTCACTCTTATTTCTTTTATTGAACATATCCAACATAAACTGATAATCATTTGTTCCATCATACCTATTATATTTATTGGGTGCAAATGCTCCTTCTTCATACAATGCATATAGTAATTTCTTCGAAAAGTACTTTGAAGTTAATTCTATTCGTTCCCCTCTTTCCATAGCATGCGCTAAACGATACATATCCATTTGAACATCTACTTCATAATCTAAATCATCTCGCTCAAATTTTTCTATACAAGAAGATCCTATCGGGTATATACTTCTACCTGTTTCTCTATTTCTAATCGTAAATAAGTATCTCAGATTCTCTTTTCCACATACACATTCTGATGCATGTTCCTCATCTTCTTCACAATCAACAATATCCCATTCCCGCACTGCTATTTCCCAATTATCCGTTGTAGATGCTTCTAAAACACGTATAATTAAGTTTTGATAATAAGAACTCGCCATCATTAACACCTCTCTCCTGCGTTTTCGTTAGTAATATCTATAAAAAGACCCGATGTGGATTCGAACCACATCTTTCCCCTTCATAAGTGCACTGTTGCAAATGCACTTATGAAGGGGGACGCCCTACAATTAGACTATCGGGTCAATAATCATGTTAAGAAGTTTTGGTATTTGCTCTATGAACTCTTCATCCACCTTATACAAGGTCTTTATGTACGAGCAAAGCGCTTTCTCTTGACGGTTTTTACTATATTTCCGCCATTTACTTATTTGCTTATCTGGAATATCCAAAGCTATTTTAGTATAATCATAAGCCATTTTCTCAAAAATGTATGTTGCCAATTCAACACAAGATCTAGAAAACATAACAAAATCATCGAATGATATTTCTTCATATTTATTTGGTGCTACTAGCTTTGAAAATTTAGCCTCGGTCTTAAAATTATACTTTTGTAATTTACGATATTCTTTTTCATGAGAATCAACCTCACATAAATCATAAACCGAAGTATTTCTTATCAGTCGATAGTATTCACATAACTCATACAAAGGTTTCATATCATCAGATAAGTTATTACCACAAATATTTCTGACTGCACATGATAAATATGACTCTTCTTGAATTCTCGGTTTATATTCATTCTTTCCGTATTTATTTATCTGCCGGCATACATCTTTCAAAAATGTTTCAAAACACAAATGAACATTAACAATATAACTTCTGCATATTTCGCAAACCATCGAATCTGCATCATAATTTGTCAGAGTTACTGCATATTCTGTTGCTAACTTCACAAATGTATCCCTCTTCTGTATCTCGTTTTGATGTTCAACCAAAAAACACCTTTTTGACAATTCAACAAACTGATTAATTGCACAATATTTTCCCAATACATCTTTAAAATTATTTAGTGCATTCTTCTCATACATTTTATCTATTTCCTAATAAACCTGCCTAATAATCTTTCTCGAAATAATTTCCAATTCCTTTTGCTTATGTCCATAATTTTGAACCTCCTCAGTCTCAAATCTCGTGAGACTTCATTGAGACTAACTTCGGAATATTCTTGAGTAAAAGTTTGGGTGTCACATTGAGTGCCAAATTTACTGTCATTTACCTACCTAATTTCCCATTTACCGCCATTATCTGGACCTTTTCGTTCTATGATACCTTTATCCTTTAATTCTGATATATATCTAGCAATTGTTCTATCTGTGACATCTAAGGCTATTCTTAATTCATCAATATATATATTCGGGTTTTCCGAAATCATTTTTAGGATTTTACATGCTTTAGCAAGCTTCTTCTTAGAATACTCTGGCATTATCTTCTTAATTTTTTCTTCCGAAATTTCTATGACATTTTCTATGACATTTTCATTCACCTGTGTTGCATAATTAGTGCCATAATTCAAATTATACAAAATCAATGTAAAATCATCATTATCTGCCTCAAAGACTGGCATCTTGGTTTCATCAAATTCTACTTATCCCTCATAATCTGCCAATATCTTCTTAAATCCACTACCTCTACGCTCCATATATTTTAAACGGCTGAATATATCAGCTAATATCGGATTTCTTCGCTTTGACGGAATTTTCAATAAATTTTTCCCCTCAAGAGATATTCCACTTACCATTCCACCGGGTGAATATATTTCAATTCTATCATCGAACATATCTATATGGACTTCACTACCTATCTCCAGATAATTTCTATGAATCAATGCATTTACTACACCTTCAAGCACTGCCCGATCCGGATAATCCGGCATTTCAATTCTGCCGTCATCAACCTTACGCCATGCCTTCTTGGAATTATTTCTTACAAAATCCGTTCCTGCCTGTAATAGTGTGACAAGACTGCCTGTATATTCCTTATCATCAAGTGCATCTACTATACCAGATGCCTTTGTAAGTCCATTCCATCTTGTGCAAAATAATCTGGAATGACGAACCGGAGATTCATCTGCCAGAAGCGCTCCTGCATTCGTCAGATTGCCTTTTTCATCAATCAATCCAAATGATTCATAATCTGTATCTTCAAATGTATTTCCCATTCTCTGCTTATATACTGATTTCAATTTTGTAAATGACATATTGTCAAAATCATATCTTGATTTCAGGCTATCATAGCTTTCACCGCTACCACGAAGAACCAGTTCTCTTAGTTGTGAAGGAGTCGCTGGAACACTTTCATTTCCTATACGCATAAATGCGACAAGTTGCCCGTCTCCCTCATAATAGTATGGTGTCTGCTGCCCTTTCATAACTTCTACAATAACAAAAATCTTGTCCCCATCTTTTTCAAACGAAAGCTTAAACTCTGGTATTGGATTCAAATGTATTTTTATTGCTTCACTAATTTTCTCCGCATCACTTTCTGCATCAGCAAGTCCCACTAATTCACTATTGTTAGATACACCAAATATCAATTTGCCACCAAAACAATTAGCAAACGCACTGATGCTCTTGCACCAACTTTTAGGTTTCTTCTCTTCAAGAGCAAGCTTTTTGTCATAATCTGTGGTTTCACCAATTAGCTGCTTTATGTCCATGAATTCACTCCTTCTTTATTTTATGATTGATAAAACTATCTCAATATATAATTAAGCTTTTTCGTATTCAAAAACAGATTCCATCATTTATTGTTTTATGTTTACTATCAATTAAATTCACAAGCTCATTCAAAGTGATAAACTTATTCTTTAACTACATTATATATCCTTATTTATCAGATTTATTATTCTTTTTCATGCTTATGTCTTCATACATTTTATATAAATCATCATTATATCTTCTTGCTTCTGCAAGCAAATCCGAATATGATTTAATAAAAATACCCTCTTTTTCTAATCCTTTTCTATACTTATTTGCTCCTGGTTCATATGTCATATTATCAGATATCAAAAATCCCTTCACATTTCCCTGTGTTTGCGGAAACTGTGTTTCTATAAACTCTACATACTCGCAAATTTGTTGTATCTCTTTCATTGTCAATTTTATCCTTGGTCTTTTTAATTCTATAACATGAATAACACCTGCACTATTTGTACACAAAAAATCCAATCTTCTATTACTTTCTGGTAATATAGATTCATCATTAAATTTTTGTTTCAATAACTTTGTATAGGTAATTTCTCTTTCAAACTTTGACATCTTTGCATCTAACAGCCATGGAAATTCTTCTAGAAATTTTTGGATAACATCTCTCTCAGATGCATTAGTCTGTATAAATTTTTCAAATTGTTCAATAGTCTTTACTCTACCTATAGCAATCTTGGCATATTCTTTCGCTTCAATAGTGTTCCAGTCTGTAAGTAATTTTATAGCATGCTCATTATCTAATTCTTGTAATTCATCTAACTCTGCAGTAAATTGTTTAAATCCCTCAAAGCTATACATATCTTTAATACATCCAATATAATCTGCTGCTATATCCTCAGCAATATCATCATTTTCAATAATTGCATTTGTTAACTTCTGTGCTAAAGGTCTTTCTGCTGGATTGAGAGCTTTTATCCATTCGTCTACATCATAACCATGAGAAGATACTTTCCTTTTCTTTTCCGCTTTTCTTTGCTCCCTCCACTTCTTTTGAGCTATAGACACAAGTTTCTTTATAAGTTCTTGTAATTTAAATAACTCCTCATTCTCATCTATATCCCACGCAAGAGATTTTCTATCTGTAGAACAATTATCAACGTCAAAACTATTGTCTATAAAATCTACATCAAAACTTCCTGACATATATTGAAAAAAATTATCGTTTGCTCTATCATCAAATGAACTATGTTCCTGAACAAGTTTTCCTCTTGAAAATAATACTATTCCTTGAACATCCTTATTCAATGGTGTTTGTGATGTATATATCTTTCCTTGTACTCCTTTAACTTTGCCAAATTCGAATAAATCTTTGAATTTATAAGTTTCCGTATCAAAATCTTTTTCAAAATCTTCTGGAAATTTCCATACAAACTGACATTTATCCTCCGGGATATCATTTGAATTAATTTCATATTTTTCATCATCATTTATATGTACAACAAATTTATCAGAATAAATATGGAATCTAGTTTGCAAATTTTTATGTAGTCTTTCAATATCAAAATCCGACTTTCTTGATAAATGCTCAATAAAAAAAGAGGTTCCATTTTTTTCGTCAGTTTTAATACAATAATCAATAACTGTAGGCTTATATACATTTCCCTCACAATCTTTTAACTGCTCATAGTCCATTACAAAAGTATTCTTGATGCCAGATTTAACAGTTGAAATCGTAATTTTTTTACCTATTCCAAACATTGACAGCTTTCCAAGCCCCTTTTTACCTAACACTTTTCTTCCACCATCAGTTTCATCTTTATGCATTTCAACTCTACGATTTCTTCCAATTTTCAAAAAATAATCATTTAATTCAGAAAATGTCATTCCAATGCCGTCATCAGAAACAGTAATAGTCTTCTCACCTTCATTTTTAAAGTTTATATAAACATTATTTGCATCAGCATCCCAAGCATTTGATACCAACTCTGCAATCATTGGTGGAATCGTTGAATATAGTTTTACCCCCAAGTGATCTATTGTATTTATATCAAATGTTACCTGTAATTCTTTCTGCTCCATCCTATGAAACCTTCTTTCTCATTAATTATCATAATAAAAATGATATATATTATTTGTATAAATGTTTATTCCCTTTTCTTTATTACATTTACTACACATCAATTGCATATTTGATACATCATTGAGTCCACCATCTTCTAAAGGAACAATATGATCGTATTGATTCTCATATTGTTCCTCAATATCCATGATTCCGGATAGATCCTTTTGACACATAACACATTTGCAACGGTCTCTATATTTGACTGCACGTTTTACCCATAGTGGAACATTTTTTCTATCTGACTTCCCTGGGAGCACATCTGACATAAATATATTAAAATGCATCAAAAACTCTCTGTTCTGAAACAGCAAATAGACTACTTCGTTCTTAATACAATCAATCACATCATAATAATTGTCCTCAAGATAATTAGTATATTGTGTGGCAACATCCAAAGCTTCAAACTCATCTGGAGTTATATTTTTTGCAATCCAATCTTCCATTTTTTCAATGCATCCTTGATAATGCATAATCGCCAATTCGAATGTAGTGTATTTGTATCCATATCTATAGAATACTTCATGTTTTTTACCAATTACATTTTCAAATCTATCTGCATCAATAGCACTTTCAACATCTAACGCCATATACTTATTTTGTTCGAAAAGAATTCTTTCCACAGCAAAATCTACAAAGCTATGAAGATACGATTCTTTAGAAAAATCTTCTCTTTCACATTCACTTAACGGATCTGTAAATTCTGCCAATGTTCTAGCATAATCCAAGCTATAGTCCTCAATAATATATTGAATTATTGAACAAAAATAGTATGTGTTAAAATATTTCATTTCTAATTTTCGCAAAACAACACCTACTCTCTTAATTTTGAGAATACTTTCATCCTTACCATTTCTTTCATAACTTCTTCAATCTGCTTCGCCTTATCATGAGACTCAATCAAGAACCCCATTTCTACATTGCCCTGCATTCCGTGATATGAAAGATTAGCTGATGACACCAGTGATTTCTTTACATCTGATACAATAAGTTTCGCATGCAATGCTGCCATCTTGTCATCTTCTTGCTTTTGATATTCATATATCTGTAAGAATCTCGAACGATATGACATCAGCCTGTCAAGAGCTTCTTTCTGCTTTTCTATATCATTCACATATATACGAACATATACTCCTTGCTGGCTTTTTTTAATAATAACATCAAGCATTTCGGCAAAATAATCTGAGATTGAATAACCAGTTATAGTAAGACTCTTTTCTGTATTCTCTATCATATTACGCATTGTATCTTTGGTTCTTAATGTTTTCACACGGAATGAATCTGGTGCAGTAAGAACAAGTTCTGCGTGTTCAATTTTCTTTGACGAATACATCTTCATACAAAGGCTGATTATATCTGTTATCTCTTGTTCAGAACAATTAGTAAAATGATTTCTAAGTTCTTCAATCACAAGACGAAACTGTGCATTCTCTCTATTAACAGAATAATTTTCAAGTGCATCTACAATCAGACCTGCGATATATTCGATTTTTACACTTGTATTCCACATAAATCTCTCACCAATTCTCTGAAATATCCCATTTCCTCATGCTCCGGTACCGGTACTACTAATGCTCTATCAAGTAGGCGGTTACCATTTTCACATGCAGTTTCTGATATCATAGTACAAGAATGACAGGCAGCCCCATTTAATCTCTCACTCGTCGGATTCTTCATAAAGCATTCTGGGTCTGTTGTACATGTTAAACCATTCTCCAGTGCCCCTTTTAAAAGCGGCAAAAACTTATTCATTCCGCCAAGTTCAACAAGTCCACCTAGTGAACCTTCCTTATCCGCCGCACCTGTGTAAATTAAAATTCCACACATATTTTCACTACTATAAATGCGTTCATGTAATGCAGATGATGAATATCCTGACTGCATAGACATTTCCTTAATCAACATATGTGAAAGTGTATGTAACAACACATACTCTGCATTTCTTGGTTTAAAATTCTCCCATCCTTTTTTCTGACAATATGCTGCATAACATTCCTCATATTTATCAGAACGAGATTTCACAGTCTCTATCTGCATCCACTGGTTTATTTTTTCCTTATTTAATTCAATGAATACACCTTCACCATTGATTTCGACTGCCGGAAGCCATTTTTCTCCCGAAGAGCACTTCAATTTTACGATATGTGACTGCTCATCCACTTCTGGTTCTGGTGCTTCCAATCTTGTAAAACCTGTCAAAACTCGTACTTCACGTAATCTATGTATTTTAATAATCCTAGAAATATACTCTTTTAAACTTTCACTCAAAGCAACTTCTTCTGCTTTGAAATACTTAACATCATGTTGATACTCGACATCCTCATGATGCGTAATAGCTGCATACTCCATTTCTTTAAGTTCAGTAAACTCTTTGATATTTTGGCTTAATCTATCATAGGCAGCTTTAAAGTCTTCATAAGAATATTTATCTCCAAAATACTTCTGATAAGCAAATGAAAGACCTGCCTCTTCTCCCATAGCCTCTACCAATGTTTCAATAGTTGCTCTTTGTGCACCCATGATATCATTAATAGGATTTGTCCAAGGTGGAATTGATATTGCATTTCTTGTGACTGTAAAATACACATTAGATGCACCACGCTGGCTAGGTATTACACTCTTCTTACAAATTTTCGCCTTTGCTCCCGGTCTATGCGGATGGTTTCCTGAACAGCATAGACCAGCAAATTTTTCCTTCTGCATTGCTCCAGACATAACTCTCCTTGCACCGCAATTACACTCAACACGGAGTTCTGCAAGTGATGAAGTATTACCCATTGATTTTAGGTACATATCTTCTTTACAACTTGTTTCTCCATTATGTACCCACCATCTCCAAGGGAAATCGTCCATATGCCCATCTTCGCATACTGTTATAAATCTCGAAGGGTATGCTGGAAATCCACACTTAGGGCATTTCACTTCACCTTGATTCTTTTTGTACTGGTCCATATCAAAGTAATCTCTCATATCAAATAAGAATTTACATGTTCCCTTTGAACACACATGATAGTATGGAAATGACACAACTGGAATATCCTCTTTTCCACCTGTCTTTGGCATAAAGAATCGTCGAACATTCATATAACTAGCCAATCTTGCATCTCTAATTTCTTTACCAATATTGTTAGTATCCCAGTACTCTATATCTAAAACTGTCAATGAATCATTTACAGCATCCATTATCGACCCTGGTCCATATGTAGTTATTAACTGATTCGGACGAATCTCGCCCAATTTTTTATAAAAATTCATCAGACACCCTCCCAATAAAAAACTGTTGATGATTGCTCAACATCACGCATAGAACTTAGTGTTGGTTTTTCTTTGTCTCCATAATATTCGCCATAGTATGTAAGCAGCCTCTTCTTATCATCAGCTACTGCTGGAACAAAATAATATAGCTTTTCGTCTTTTGCAATGTTCTTCCAAGTATTGATAAACTCATCCATTTCTTTCTCTGTATCTACATAAGACGATGGTGCAGTTATCTTAACTCGCTCAAGAATTTTGTCTTTTATATCTTTGATTTGTTCATCAGAAATATCATTAATGTTTGATGCTCCACCATTATCAGCCATCGTCTCTACCTGTAATCTTAGTAAAGAAACTACCAATGCATGTAATACTCTGTCTCTAGCTCTAGCCGCAAATGGCGTTGCTGTAGTTCCTTCTACATATCTATACATCTGTGAGTGGAAACCAACAAAATTCTCATAATTAGACAAATCCCTTGGTCTGTAAGGATTATAAACAGTAAAAATAATTCCAGGATGCTGTCGACCCACACGGCTTGTTGCCTGAATATATTCAGAGTTCTGCTTTGGCTGACCTACAACTGACATAAGTCCTAAACGGTCAACATCCATACCTACCGCTATCATATTAGTTGCAATGACAACATCATAACAGCCTTGCTTCTCCTTGTTTTTATCATAAGAAATTGCTAACTTTTCAAGAACCTGCGCAATCTCCCATGAAGGTATGCGAGATGTAATTTCCTTCTTTCCCTCAAAACTGAGATATCTCTGTTCTGAGCTATTATATTTATTCTTTACAACACGAATACGGCTTGCTATATCGTCGTCAAGAAGGCGCACTGCACCACCCAATTCTCGAATACTATTAAAGTACCCAATCAATGTGTAATATGGATCAATATAATCCTCATATTCCGGATTCTTTGCTATATCTAGTGCTGTTTGCAAAATAATCGAATACAAACGAATAAGCGTTGTTTTTACAGATTGTCCGCTCGCACATATACCAGCATATTGACGAAATGGCTTTTTTCCATCACTAATCATTCTACTGATTTTTTCTTCTGAAGCATCAACTAAATTTTCAGTTGGAAGCGGTACTTCCTTAATAAAAAATGAATCTCTTGTATCAAAGCCACTTGGCGGAAATTGTGCAAATTCATTTCTCCCATAAAGAAACTTAATCTGTTCCCCAGCATTTCTAATAGTTGCTGTTGAAACAATATACTTAGGTCGAATCTTCTTTCCATTCTTCTCAATACAGCACATCTCTTCTACAACAGTTTCATATCCACCATAAATCGTTCCAAGAGGACCAGTAATTAAATGAAGCTCATCCTGTATAATTAGCTCAGGAGGATAGAATGGTTTACATGCAACCGTTTCAGCCCTTTCCAATCCCGCTGCGACATCTGCATTATGTCTTCCTGCATGCTTTTCTCCAATAGCAATATGGCCACATCTACTACAATATCTATCTGTTCTGCCAAATAGCAAACCAACTCGTTCAGACCATGGAAGTCTCGCAAATTTATCTACAGTCGAAATAATCACAGTAGGACACTTTGCATAAATTTCCTCATCAACAAGATAAACCGGTATGGTTCTTCCTGTTTTTAACGAAAACATACAATTCTTATCTGCACAGTGAATTTTGACATACTTTCCCTTTTCATTGATGTCATATTCATCCCGTGTGATTTCCTTACCACAATAAGGGCATTTAATAATCTGCTTTGTAAGCTTCCTTATAAATTCTTTCTTCTTAAATTGATCAGAATCGCTGTATTCGCTAAATTTATTTGGGGTAACATTACCTCCAACCCAGAATCCAATTGAAATTCTTTCCTTACCATATAATTTTTCATTCTTCTCACGCAATTGTTCCATTGCAACAATAAGACGCATTAGTCTGTCTCTCTGCTGAGTTGTAAGTAAACGAAGCGTGTACCTTAAAAATACTGTTACTCCACCATCTTTCTCATAATCGGTTTCATCTGAAGCTGTCAGTCTCCTATATGCTATAGTAAAAGCAATCAGCCCTAAATATGCCTCTGTCTTACCACCACCAGTAGGGAAGTATAATAAATCAACAATATTTCGTTCCGGAGACTCACCATCCATAATCCCATACAAATTCAAAAGAACAAATGCAATCTGGAATGGTCTCCACTCACTGTGATCTTTCTTTCTTCCTTTTTCTGGCATATCAGTCATATAATCTCTTAAGCTGCAAGGAATGCCATTACCATAATCTTTTGAAAAAGCTGTAATACTTCTCTGTAAATACATTGCTTGATTCATAAATACAAACGCTTGATATACCTTATCATTGTTTTCAATCAAATCAATTCCAGCATTCATTCTACGATTTGCATCATTGCATTTATCAATAATAGTCTGACCTGTTGCCTTAAATTTATCATCATGCATAGCTTCGTCGTTTGTCAATGCATCTGTAATCCAACTTCCATACATTTCTGTCAATGTACGAAGATTCTGAATAACTTCTGACTTTTTCTTTGGTGAGCCCATCTGAAGCATCGAAAAAGCATGCTCCGGCATATCATCTATCTGTGCACTTACACTTGGAATTTCATAATCTGGAATAAATGATGATTTTATAGCAGTTGCATTTATCTCTTCTGCTTTCTTTTCCCAAGTAGCAGCACAACCTCTTCCTCTTGCATAAACTGGTCTGCCTTTATAATAATATTCATCCTCTAATTCAACTTTTCTACAGAGATATTCTGGTACAAAAATAGGACTCATCAAATCATCTGCTATGAGCATCTCCACCTGGAACATTACCTTTGCATATTCTTTTTCATCGCCATCTGACTTATCATTATTATGCAAATAAACCGATACCATCTTGTATCCATTGTCTAACTGCATCTTCATAACATAAATATAGATGTTTCCATTAGACTCAAGTGGAATCTGCTTCGAACGCCCCATCAGATTAAAATCGATTTCCACAACATCATTCATCTGCTCACGAATATATATGGTATGTTTCTTCTTTTTCTTATTCTCTGCATCTTCTTCTAAGGTTTCATCTATTACTTCCCCCTGCACCTGTTCTGCATAATACTTTCCCCAATTAATATAAGCATTAACCTTTTGAACATCATCAGAGACATAGAAAGACACACCTATAGAAGACGGCTTCTGAAAACCACCTTTTACTCTATCCTCTGGTTCCTCTTCTTCAAAAATTCCTACCTCCAAAGTTTCTCCATCAGCATCGAAATTCTTTTCTGTAAACTCTACATCATTGTAATTTTCATCTTCCGTTACATCTGTATCAGCAGGATATAATAATCCCGTAATATAACTACTCGTTGGTACTTCATTCAATTGTTCACAATCTGATGTTGGTCCTATTAAGTCTTTTCGTACTGCATCTAAAATCTTCTGTCGAACAATAGCATGTTTAAAATCCTTTATATCAGCCATCTACAACCTCCGTTTATTCTCCGTCTACTACAACAGGAATTGCCATACCAATTACATATTTGAATGTATTACCTACTATAATCTTATCCCCTGGCACTAGGCGGTACTCCCAAGTCTTTCCGTCCGCATCCACCTGCGATGCACATTCGCACCACTTAATTGCAGCCTTTGCTTTTTCCTGTACATCTTCATTATCTGTTTGATTTGCAGCCTTCACTTCAATCATATATTTCTTGTCAGCCGTCTCTACTAAGAAATCAGGATTATACTGTTTTGCCGCCTTATAAAATAGTCCTAACTGATTCAAAGGTGGCTTTATAAATCTAATAACTTCTGAATCCTCTTCTAATACCACAGACAACCTTCTCTCATCATCACTATCAAATGCATTCTCTGCATAGTATGATTTCTTATATCCTTCAAACAAATATTGCTTAATATTTTTCTTATCTGGCACTTCCTTCTTAAAATTCAATCGTCCATTTTCCTTCATATTCTTCGCAAATGATTTGAATACAATAAGGTCTTTCTGAACGTTAAATACAAACTCAGTGCTTTCTTCCTTTGACGCATATATCTGTTTTCTTAAGTCCTCTACTATAACAGTTGCATATATACGGACAATCTTCTTTTTTTCTTCATCCGTACCTTCGATTAATGCGAGATACTGATCAACCACCTCAAGAATAAATTCTGCATCATCAGAACTAAACTCCGGAATACTCTCCAATAAAGAAACTGCAAGCATATTCTCAGGATTTTCTACAATAAGTGCATCTGCATCCAGCACTTGCAGCAACTTACCATTTACAGCGTCATATCTCTCGATTCTCGATGCCGCAACATCAAAATCCATAATATTTCGTTTAACAGTAAAAGACTTAAATGTAATTGTTGAACTATAGCTAATTCCAATCTTTGGAACTGAGATAGCAACTTTCTTTAACTCTTCAACTTTCTTGATAAACTCTTGTTTTGCATATGGCAATACATTCTTACTGCCAGATGACTTCTGTAAATCAATCTGTAATGAAGCATCCCCCTGATGTACAGTAAATGATGTATCAACGGCATCAGTGCCCATGTCCGTCTGTGTCATTTTGTGATCTGATGATGTGCCATCATTTGTTTCTTTTTCATCATCGTTAGCAAAATAATCAAAAATAGACATCTGTCCACTATCACTTTCGGACTTCTTGGGTGCTACTTTCTTTACAAATGCTTTCTGATACTCAGCAAACAGATTCTCCACCACATTTTCATCATTCAAATCTTGGTATGATTTCACTTTACTTTCGCATAACGCTTCATCAAATAATGAAATTTGCTGGTTCTCAACTGCTGGCTCTACCATAACCGTTTTTGTGTTTGGTATATCTTCCTCATCAAGATTTCTTTTCTTAAATACAGGATTATTCTTGATATCATCAACAATTTCTCGATAATGGTCGTGAGCAACAATATCCAGGGTATCTAATTCCTCAATACCCGTTATCTCACCAAAAGGAAGCCTCAATCCTCTACCAATAGTTTGAAGTGCCAATATATCACTCTTTGCAGCATTAAGAGGGATAATTGTAAACAGATTATTTACATCCCAACCTTCTTTCAGCTTATATACATGCAGCACAATCTCAATTGGATTGGTATTTTTCTCAATGGTTAGTAATTTCTGAATGTTTTCTTCTGTCTCTGCACCACTTGTACTGGAGTCAATTTCAATAACCTTGCCAACATAACGGCCTCCAAAAAAAGCATCAGAATCTATTTTTTCTTTTATTTTTCTAGCCTGTGTTGTATCTTTACAAGCTATCAAAACAATCGGCTTTACCTGTTCTAACTGATTGTCTATACAATATTTATATACGATGGACTTTCTTCTCTCATGAAGCTTGATTCCATCTTTCAACTTCATTTCCTCTATATCATCATCTGAATATCCTGCTGTATTTGTTCTTCCCATAACAACCGGAATCTTCAAAAACTTCCCAGCTCCATCCTCTAATCCGTAGTGATAAATAATATTCTTATTTGTACTTTTAGGTGTAGCAGTATATTCTAATCCCAACACTGGATTCAGATAATTAATCGCTTTCTTTGATGCTGGGGCATAGTAACGATGCGCTTCATCCATACAAATAACCAAGTCATCAAACGAACGTAACACATCCGCAAAAGAGCCACCCAAATTTTCATTAAACTTGTGAAATTTAAATTCGATATCTCCCCTAGTAAAAATCTTTGAAATATTAAAGATAAATATCTGAATATCAGATGTTTTTTCTACCACCATTTCCTCTTGGATATATCTTACCGGGTATGATAAATAATTTTCCCCATCATAAACTTTGGGTCTTCCCATCTCTGCTTCAAGTCCCTTAAACATGTATTTTGGATGTCCCGGGACCGCCTCTCGACGCATCTTGTCGTAAATCGTATTTCCTGGTGCCAGAATAAAGAAATGTTTGTACCCTTTTGTTTTGTATAAATAATAAATACATGCACCCATTAAACGGGACTTACCAATACCGGTTGTCATATCAAAGCAGAATGATGGAAAATCAAATTCTTTATCCACGGATATTGTATGTGGAGCTTGACAATTCTCTGATGCTATTTTCTCTGCATCAGCTTTCGAACAAGTTCTATACTCAATCTTGGAACTGATTGCATCAAAATATTGTAACGCTTCATACTGAGGATCACGCAGGCTCATAGCCCATTTAATTTTATCTACTGAACTCATTATTCCTGCACCTCGCTTTCAAAATTACATTTATCCAATAAATCCTTTGGTATTTTTTTCACTTCCACATTCTCTGGAAGAATCATGTCAGCTTGATTTTTCTTACAATAGATAAGTAAACTCTGCTTATCACCTAAGTTCTTCATTATCGACATCACATACTTTGTATTAACAAATTCTTCTGTGATATGTATGAATCGATTCTCTGATGAATGCCCTTGAAACTCCCCATATGGTTCATAGGTAAATCCTTCTATCTTGCAAATAGCTTCACATACCATATCCCATGTATAAGATGGATTTATTTGATAAACAGGAAGAACTTTGTTCTTTACAAGTAATGGTTCTGCAAGTTCGTAGAATTTATATCCCCCGCCACCTTGCCAACCATACTTTTCAGCAACACCTGTTTTTTCGCCATCAATCGTATTATTAATCCTCTTTTGACAGAAATCGTAGCATTGATTTCCCATTTCTATGCCTATCCACTTTCTTTTCATCTTATGAGCCACATCCATAGTCGTTCCTGTGCCTAAAAATGAATCTAAAATCAAATCTCCTTCCTTTGAACCTAATTCCAAAACTCTTGCTATAAGCATTTCCGGTTTTTGTCCAACAAAATTTAGTCTTTCAGTAGACATTGGATTAATTACATTAATATCAGTCCATAAATTACCTATTGGTCTTCCTTTATATTCATCTAAAAACTGCTTTCGTTGAATTCTCTGATTCTTATTCTCTGGGAAATACAATCTTCCCTCTTCTTCAAACTTCTTCATTTTCTCCAACGATAATGACCAGCCGTTGGGTGGGGATTTATATCCTTTATACTCATACACCAGTGATTTACTATATGTTGGACTAATTATCGGACTTAATCGATATCGTCTGCCATTTTCATCAATTTTATTAAATCTCTTATTAATATATTTTTGAGTTTCTTCATCATCCATTGTATATACAGGATATATTTCTGCAGCTGAGCTTTTGGCATACCATAAAATATAATCTGTCATATTATTCAATTTATTGGTTGGATTTACACTTCCACCTTTTCTTTTCCAAATAATATCGTTTATAAAATTACTTCGTCCAAACACCTCATCCATCAAAACTTTCAAATATGGCATTTCATAATTATCAATTTGAACAAATATAAAGCCATCCTCGCTCAGTAATTTTTGTAATAACTCTAAACGCTTTTTCATCATCGAAAGCCATATAGAATGTTCTATTCCATCATCATAATGTTCAAATGCGTTGCCTGTATTATATGGTGGATCTATATATATACATTTAACCTTTCCCGAAAACTCACTTTGTAGAGCCATTAAAGCTAGCAAATTATCCCCATGAATCAGCATATTTTCTGTATTCGGGTCACCATATGATTTTGATTTATCTTCAATTAATATTCTTGGTTCAAGTTTCTCTTCCTCATATTTACCAACCCAGGTCAATTCTAACTTGCCTTTTTTCTCCATGGTAGCCTCCTAAAACTTAATCACTATCTTTGTTACCAATTGTGTTTTTACCAATATATCTTCTGCAAACTGCTTCTGCATATTTACAGCTTCTTCTTCCAATGTCGACATTTCATCATGAAATGCCCGTACCATTTTTTGTTTCTGTTCTTCTAAAATTTCTATTTGTTTTTTTAATGCAATCTTCTGTCTAAAATCGCCTTCAATTGCATATTTTTCTTTAAGCTCGTCTAATTCTGATGTATCCTTGACTCTGAGCAAATATTCCTCTTTTCTTAATTGTAGCCAATTATCCAATTTTTTCTGATTAGCAATCAAAACTGTTCTTTTAGATTCTGCATATTTCTGCTGCATAAATTCATCCACTTTGTCAATATATGAAAGGATTTCTTGATTATTTGGTGTCTTTTCTTCTAGGCACTGCTCCTGCAATTTTTCACAAAGCTCTCTAGCCAACTCATCTGAAACACCATATATCTTCCCTGTTATATCAATAATTTCAAATACTGCATCTTCAAGAATCTCACCAACATAAGAACCACCAACAAGTAAATATCCGTGTTGAATTCCCGGAATTTCCAAGTCTATATTAGTTTCATAGTACTTTGGACATGTCCCATTTTCCTCTTTACTTCTACCATTCCAATACTCAAACTGTGAATCATATTCCGCTATTTCTTCCATAATACTATTAAAATGCAACTTATGTTGTTCCTCTGTCTTATATGTAAATATGGATTTCAGTTCATCCATTTTCTTGTTTCGTTTCTTTTCTAATTCCTTTTCCAAATTCTTAAATTGCTTTGTAAAATCTGATGTCGTTTTACATTCCTGATAAATAAGTGTAACTCTTTTTTCAAAATCTGCTCCACTTTCTAATAATCCAATAGCTTTATCTGATGCACCAAATACGCCTTGGAATAACTCGAATTTTTCTGAAAGAATTTCATATACTCTCTTATCTGCTACATTCTGAGTATTAAGCAAATTAATAACCACAACGTCGTTCTTTTGTCCATAACGATGACAGCGACCAATTCGCTGCTCTATCTTCTGCGGATTCCAAGGAAGGTCATAGTTTATAATCGTATTACAAAACTGAAGATTCAATCCTTCCGAACCGGAATCTGTTACAAGCAAAATTTTGTATTCATCCCTAAATGCTTCTACGATGGCATTCTTCAATTCAACATTTCTACTACCCACATACTTTCCATAGTTTCTAGCTTTCCACGCCTTATAAATCTGTTTAGTAACAGGATCATTTGTACTACCATTAAACTTAAGTATCTGACCTTCATATCCGGCATGAGATAATTCTTCAAACATGTATTGTTGCGTTCTAATAGATTCCGTAAACACAACAATTCTTTGTTTTATGCCAGCTTCATTTTGAGATACAAAAGCTTTCTCCACTGCTTGTTTCAAGGCTGTCATCTTCGCATTTCTTTTTATACTTTCAGCTTTATTAATAATGGCTGTTACCTCATCTATTTCATGCTGAATAAATTCATTTACCTTTTCTCTTGTGTATAATTCATCCTGCTTACTATCATCATCCGTCTCTATTTCATCATCATCAAAAAAACTAAGGAAAAAATCAATACTTTCATCCGCTGATTCAGTTCTAGTTGTTTCCTTCAAAGTTTCAAGTCTACCTTTTAATACCTTGAAGGTTTCTGCAACTGCCATACTTGATGATGCAAGCAATTTTCTAATAACAGATGTAATAAGTGTTCTGTGTGAATTGGGCAAAGCATACAAGATTTCCTTTTTCAGATAATTATTTATCATCACATAAAGTTCTATCTCCATTGGCGATAGTTCAAAATCAATTGTCATTTCTTTACGCTCTGAAAATCGGATATACTCTGCTACTTCTTTTCGTAAAGTTCTTTGCACAACAGGTTCTAAACAAGCCTTCAAATCATTGTAATCTTCTCCTCGCAAATATCTTTCGGAAAATATCTGCTTACTATAAAAAACTCTATCATCGATAAACTGAACAAGTCCATATATATCAAGTAAAGTATTCTGCATAGGAGTCGCAGTTAATAGAATCTTCGGAATTCCCTTTGTTAATTCATATAATGAGTTAGCCATCTTTGAACCATTCTTATAAACATTCCTAAGCCGATGTGCTTCATCAAATACACAAAAATCCCAAGCTATCTTTCCGAACTCTGTTTTTCTTTTTGAGGCAAAGTGATAGGAAACAATAATTACTGCTTGTTTACTCTTTACCTTTGCGAGATAATCCTCCCAGTTAGAACTATCCACAATTAATGAATCAATATCAAATTTCTCTTCTAATTCAACTTGCCATTGCTTTCGCAGATTTGATGGCATAATAAGTAGTATTTTATTTTTTCCACTGCATAGCAAATACTTGATGACCAAGCCAGCCTCAATAGTTTTTCCAAGGCCTACCTCATCTGCAAGAATTGCTCCACCAAGCTCTAATGAAGATAGTGCAAATGTGAATGCTTCAACCTGATGAGGATTGATGTCAATATCAGCCATATGCAAACAACTATATGGATTATTTTTCAGTTCTTGTTGCTTTAATTCAGCATATGTATTTTCAACAATACCCATTTGCGAAACCTCCAATTTTATTTTGCTAATTGTTCTTTTATTTTATCTGCTATTACCTTTGCCATCATTGGTGGAACCGCATTCCCCACCTGAACAAATTGTGCTGTCCTTGGTCCTTCAAAATAATAATTATCCGGAAACGACTGTATTCTTGCTGCTTCTCGCACTGTAATTGATCTATGTTGCTCTATATCTGGATGAATGAAATAATGTCCATCTTTCGATAAATGAGCAAGTATTGTGTGACAATGATCCATATCACCCTCAACAACTTTAAATCGATCTACAAATGAGGTTCTATTTTTATGTGTTTTCAAATCTTCTGGTAAATCATCATATTTCAAACGTTCATGCTGTTCGTTTTCAAACCACATGTCTATTGTTCTCTTATATATTTCAATATCCTGTGCAGTATGTGGTCTTGCAATATGTCCTGTTAACACATCCGATTTCACACGAATGTCATTATCTTTTACATATTTTTTTAATCTGCGCATATCAGTCATAGTATGCTCTATAGCCTCTTCACCAGGCTTTAACACTGGCAAATCGTTAAGTAAATCCCATACTTCTGCTTTACTATGAATTACATCAAATGATGGATATTCATATCCTGTGCCTTTAAGCCAACCTACTATAATTACTCTTTTTCTACTTTGTAATACTCCAAAATCCTGAGCATTCAACTCATGATAATCAATTTCATAACCCACACGTTTCATATATGTCTGGAGATTTTTAAATGCTGCCCCACCTCTCGCAGTCTTTATGCCAGCCACATTTTCAAACACAAACATTCTTGGCTTATACTTCTTAAGGAATTGAACATACATCTTATATAATTCATTTCTTGGATCATCTTCCATCGGAACAATCATATGACTGCTCTGTGCTCTTCCAACCAAAGAATATGCTTGGCATGGAGGACCACCTATAATTACATCAATCTTATCAATTTCTTTTTCACTTTTGATATCATCAATTGTGTTGAAAATCCCCTTAATCGTGGATTCTGACATTTCTTGATTAATTACGGTCTTAAGTTCCTCTTTTGGTATTTTCTCCAAAAGTTGTTCTCTTGTTATTTTCCCTTTTTCATAATCATAATAACTTTTAATTTTGCCATTATCTTTTAAGTAATAATATGCTATTCTTGTTTCTATTGTCTTTGCTGCATGCTCATTCATTTCCACATGTGCAACCGGTCTATAGCCACTTTGAATAAATCCTTCTGAAAGTCCACCGGCACCAGCAAAGAGATCAATATAATTTAATCCATTTTCATTCATGGTTGTTCTACCTCATTATCTCACATTTACTGTCCCATTATCTGGACTTGTATTCTCTTTATGGATTTTTTTCTTTACTTCAGCTAAATCAGTAAACTCCATAATATCAGATATATCACATTCCAATTCGGCACATATTTTTTCTAATACGGTCATAGCAACCATCTCTTCATTTGTCATTTTAGCCATAGTACTACTGCTAATTTTTATCTTTTTACACAGCTGGCTCTTATTTATTTTTTTATCAATCATTAATTTCCATAATTTATTGTATGATACAGCCATATTATCCTCCGTGCTTTTAGGAATACAATTTCACTATTTTATTATATATTATCTCAATTTCGTTGTAAAACACTTTATTTGATTTCTCGAACACTTTTTTCAAGTTGTAAAATAAGTCAGCAGAGGAATCATCTCCCTCTGCCCCCTATTCCACATCTTATCTTTCGCCAGACAAATTAAGAATCTCTGGTATTCCTATGCCATCTAAATCAGTCTGTTGTTTTCTCGCACTATCAACTTGCTCTTTCAGTCTGCTTATTTCATTCTGATTATTATCAAGATTCATTACCTCAACATTTGCATCAGGCTCAACGACTGTTGCCGTTGCTTTCTCAACCTCAGTATCCTCTTCCATCCCCGGTATCTCAACATCCCTGTCAGGAACAATTTCTTCTTTCTCCGACACCGCATAATAAACTGTATACAAATCTCCTTTTATAATGTCATCAGCAAGCTGTATCTACCTCTTAACACCTCTCTTCTCCTGCTTAAGCTCATCCAGTTCTTCCTGCACTTTCATGTGACATATCTGATATTCCCGGTACTGCTCTTCATTCTTTATACTGCGTTTCCGACTAGAACTTTCTCTGTATATATCTCTCTGTCTGTCCTCAATCTGCTGGATCTTTTCTTCTTGCTCACCTATGAAATCCACAAGCTCCACAATACTTTTGATGTCATTATTTACAAGCAGCAGACATTCATCCTGTAACCGATGAAACCTCTTCAAATCCTCTGTATACTTTGCTCCACCGACTGCAAAACGCTTCTTCTCTACAATCCTTAAGACGAATAAAAGTAAGGCTTTGCCATCCAAGGCATATCCACATGATGCCTTAACGTCTCCTCTGAAAACATATCGTCCATCTTTGCAAGCTTATGATAATACCGAAATCCTGGTGCCTGCACTTCCATCCACGCATCTTTCTTGAATACATATCCAAGTCTTTTCATCAGATATTTAAAATGCTCCACATTCTAGGCAGCATATGCACACATCTTGGCATCGCGAAGAATTATTTCTTTCATGGACATTTCCTTTTCCCACTTGTCCATGCTGATATTCTTTGGATTCCTGC